>ENA-ORBV01000337-ORBV01000337.1-microbial-mat-metagenome-genome-assembly--contig:-NODE-337-length-106545-cov-11.099034_pt1 | contig 106545 bp, 107 predicted proteins | sample MGYA00237777_ERZ505514 | MGnify/ENA primary metagenome ERZ505514 (study PRJEB26160, sample SAMN06269048) | microbial mat metagenome | isolation source: Oligotrophic lake microbial mat | place...
TCTCCCTCCCTTGCGCAATGCGCGGGGGAGGGTTGGGGTGGGGGCAGATTTTTTTGAATTACACACCCTTCATTCTTGCCCCCATCCCAACCTTTCCCCGCACGCAGTGGAAGGAGCACCTAAAGCAACGGGAAGGGAGTCTGCGATAATACTGCCTCGTCGCTTTCTTCCCGCCGATCGCCACCCGCCGCTGTCCATGCCCGCCGCAAAGTCTTCCGCCCCGCCTTCCCTCACGCAGGAAATCGCCGCCTTCGTCGCCGGCGCACGCCTCGCCGATGTGCCGGCGGCCGTCCTGCATCACGCCAAGCGGTCCTTCCTCGACGGCCTCGGCCTCGCGCTGGCCGGTTCGGTCAGCGAGGGCGGCCATCTCCTGCGCGACTACCTGCTCGCGGTCGCACCGTCGCGCGCCGGCGGCTGCACCGTGATCGGCACGGCCCTCCGGCTGCCGCCCCGCTTCGCGGCGCTCGCCAACGGCTACGCGATCCATGCCGACGACTACGACGACACGCAGCTCGCCGCAGCGCCGGGCCGCGTCTATGGACTGCTGACTCATCCCACCGCCCCGGCGCTGCCGGCGGCACTGGCGCTTGGCGAGCGGGCCAAGGCCGGCGGGGCGGATGTCCTGATGGCCTACCTGCTCGGCGTGGAAACCGAATCCAAGATTGCGGAGGCGATCGATCCCCGTCATTACGACGACGGCTTCCACACCACCGGGACGGTCGGCACCTTCGGCGCCGCTGCCGCCGCCGCGCGCATGCTGGGGTTGAACGCCGAAGCCGCCGCCCGCACGCTGGGCATCGCCGCCAGCCACGCCGGCGGCCTGCGCGAAAACTTCGGCACCATGATGAAGCCCTTCCACGCCGGCCGCGCGGCCGAGAGCGGCGTGGTGGCGGCCGAACTCGCGCAGCGCGGATTCTCCGCCGCCGACACCATCCTCGAGGCCAACCGCGGCTTCTTCCGGGCTGCGGGCGGCGGGCACGACGCCACGGCGATCCGCGGCAGGCTCGGCGCGCCGTGGACCTTCGCCACGCCCGGCGTATCGATCAAGCCGCATCCCTCGGGTTCGCTCACACATCCAGGCATGGGCCTGATGCTCGATCTCGTGCAGCGGTACGACCTGAAGCCGGAGCAGGTGGTCCGCATCCGCGTCGGCACTAACCGGCACATGCCGACCACCCTGCTCCATCACCAGCCGCACAACGAACTCCAGGCCAAGTTCAGCATGGAGTTCTGCCTCGCTATCCTGCTGCTCGAACGGCGGGCGGGGCTCGCGGAGTTCACCGACGCCGTCGTCAACCGCCCCGACGCGCAGCGCATGCTGGCGAAAGTCGAGTTCAGCGTCCATCCGGCAGCGGAAGCCGCGGGCTACGACAAGATGACCACCTTCATCGATATCGATCTCGCCGACGGGCGCAGCGTCGGCGGCCGCGCGGACTTCGGCAAGGGCAGCCCCGCCCACCCGATGACGGACGAAGAGGTGGCCGCCAAGTTCCACGAATGCGCGGCGTGGGGCGGTCTCGCGACCGACGCCGCGGAGGAGATCGTCCAGCTCGTCGCCGGGCTCGACAAGGTGCGGGACATCACTCTGCTCACCCGCCTGCTGCGCCGCCGCGTGCCGACCCGGGCCCCGCATACCGCGCGCCGGGCCCTGCGCAGTCCGAAAGCGGCCCCGAAAGCCCGCCCCGCCCGTCCGGTACGTCGGGGCGCCAAACCCAAGCGCAGACGCTGAGCAGACCCCAGACCTATGACCACCGCACACCGCAGGCATCCCGCTATACACCGCGCAACACATGGGGTCGCGCTCGCGGCTGCGCTGGCATCCGCCATGGCCTTCGCGCAGGCGGAGTATCCGTCCCGCCCGATCCGCTGGGTCCTCGGCTTTCCGCCGGGCGGCTCCAACGACGTCACCGCGCGCCTGCTCGCCCCACCGCTGTCCGCACGGCTCGGACAGCAGGTCGTGATCGACAACCGGGCGGGCGCCCACGGCAACATCGCCACCGAAATCGTCGCCCGGGCGGCGCCCGACGGCTACACCCTGCTGTTCGGCACCATCAGCGTGCTGGCCATCAACCCCGCCCTCTACAGCAAGCTGCCGTTTGACCCGATCCGCGATTTCGCGCCGATCACGACCCTCGTTTCGCTTTCCAACGTCATCGTGGCTCACCCGACCGTGCCGGCGGCGACGCTGAAGGAACTGATCGCGCTGGCCAAGGCCAAGCCCGGCACGCTCACCTACGCGACCTCCGGCGCCGGCAGCCCGGGGCACCTGGCGGGAGAACTGCTGAAGACCCTCGCCGGCATCGACATGATTCACGTGCCGTACAAGGGCGGCGGGCCCGCGATGAACGACCTTCTCGCCGGGCAGGTGAACCTCATGATCGCCACGGCGCCGACCGCCGTGCCGCACGTCCGCAGCGGGCGCATCAAGGCACTGGCCGTGACCACGCGCAAGCGTTCAGTCGCCCTGCCCACCGTGCCGACCATCGCGGAAGCCGCCGGCTTTGCCGGCTACGAGTCGAACAACTGGTACGGCGTCGTGGCGCCCGCCCGCACCCCGCCCGCCATCATCACGCGCCTCAATCGCGAGTACCTTGCGGCGCTCGCGCTTCCCGACGTGCGCGAAAAACTGCTCTCCCAGGGACTCGAGCCCCTGCCCTCCACGCCCGAGGAATTCCGGGCTTACCTGAAAGAAGAAATCGTGAAATGGACCAAAGTGGCGCGCGACTCCGGCGCGAAGGTGGAATGAACATGCCTCCCCAACCCCTGCCCGTGGTCGGCCTCATGCTCGGCGACGTCACCGGCATCGGCGCCGAGATCGCCACCCGCATGCTGGCCACCGAAAACGTCAACGCGATGGCACGCACGGTGCTGATCGGCGACGCCCGCCACCTAGCGCTCGGCTGCCGCGAAGCCGGCGTGGAGTTGCCGGTGCATATCGTCGCCAGCATGGAAGCCATCGACTGGTCGCAGCAAGGCTTTCCCCTGATCGATCTCGGCAATCTCGATCCGGCGCAGTTTCCGCGCGCGGAATTGTCGGCTGACGCCGGCCGCGTCGCCGGCGAAACGCTCAAGTTCATGACCGACCTCGCACTCGCGGGCAAGCTGGACGCCGTGTGTTTCGCCCCGCTGTCCAAGGCCGGCCTGCACCGCGGCGGCTGGAAGTACCACGACGAGCACCAGATGTTCGCCGACTGGACGCAGCACCAGGGCTATTACAGCGAGATGAACGTCATTCCAGAGTTCGCCACGTTCCGAGTGACTTCGCACGTCGCCCTGCGCCAGGCGGTGGATCTCGTCACGCCGCAGCGCATCGAGGCTGCGATCCACCTGGCGAACAAAACGATGCGCGCAACCGGCGTGGCGAAGCCGCACCTCGCGGTGGCGGCGCTGAACCCGCACGGCGGCGAAAACGGCCTCTTCGGCGACGAGGAAATCCGCATCATCCGCCCGACCGTGGACAAGGTCCGCGCGCAGGGCTTGGATGTCGAGGGTCCGTTGCCCTCCGACACCATCTTCCTGCGCGCCCGGGCCGGGCACTTCGACGCCGTCGTGATCATGTACCACGACCAGGGCCAGATCGCGACCAAGCTGCTCGGATTCCAGAAAGGCGTGACGGTCACCTCGGGGCTCAAGACCGTGTACACCACCCCAGCGCACGGCACGGCCTTCGACATCGTTGGCAAGGGCAAGGCCGACGCGGGGGCCATCACCGCCGCGTTCGGAATGGCGGCCAAACTGGGGGCCGCAGCGCGGGCGCGGGCGTGAAACCTGCGGGGGCGTAAACACCGTACAGGCGCGTATAATCCCGCCGGTTTTCAAACTATAAACGTCCTTGAGGAGCACTCCATGAACTTCCATCTCAGACACATCGCGCTGGCCGTTGGCGCCACCCTGCCGATCACCGGCGCGTTCGCCGCGGAGAATTACCCGACCAAGCCGATCCGCATGATCGTGGGTTTCGCGCCTGGCGGCGGTACCGACAGCACGGCCCGCCCGATCGCCGCAAAAATGGCGGAGATGATGGGCCAGCAAGTCATCGTCGACAACCGCCCCGGCGCCGCCGGCAACATCGCCACCGAACTCGTGATCGGCGCCAACCCGGACGGCCACACCATTCTGATGGGCACGATTGCCGCCCTGGCGATCAACCCGAGTCTCTACAAGAACCTGCCGTTCGATCCGGAGAAAGGGCTCGCGCCGGTCGTGCACGTCGTGGACTCCACGAACATCCTCTCGCTCAACCCAGGCGTGCAGGCGTCCAGCGTCAAGGAGCTCATCGCGCTCGCCAAGGTCAAATCGCTGTCCAGCGGCTCGTCCGGCGTCGGCGGGACCGGCCACATGGCCATGGAACTCTTCAACGTGATGGCCGGCACCAAACTCGTGCACGTGCCCTACAAGGGCGGCGGTCCGGCCATGATCGCGCTGGTTGCGGGCGAAGTGCAGATCGTGTTCGCCACCGCGGCGAGCGCCATTCCGCAGATCAAGGCCAACCGCATCCGCGGCATCGCCGTCACCACCACCAAGCGCTCCTCGCTGCTGCCCGACATGCCCTCGATCTCCGAAGCCGGGCTGTCCGGATTCGACGCCAACAACTGGTACGGCATCGTCGTGCCGGTAAAAACGCCGCGCGCGATCGTCAACCGCCTCAACGCCGACGTGAACAAAATCCTCGCCCTGCCGGAGATCAAGACCCTGCTCTTCAACCAGGGGCTCGACGTCGCCGGCGGCACGCCGGAACAGTTCGCCGCCTACATGAAAAGCGAACGCGTCAAGTGGGCCAAGGTCATCAAGGAATCGGGCGCCAAACCGGAGTAACTCCCGCATGAAGAAATACCGCATCGCCTACATCCCCGGCGACGGCATCGGCAAGGAGACCGGCCCCGAGGGCGTGCGTGTCCTCGAGTCGGTGGCGCGCAAGTTCGGCATCGAGTTCAAGTTCGACGAGTTCGACTGGAGCTGCGACTACTACGCGAAGCACGGCCGCATGATGCCGGCGGACGGCCTCGACCAGGTGCGGAGCCACGATGCGGTGTTCTTCGGCGCGGCCGGCTGGCCGGCGACGGTGCCCGACCACATTTCCCTGTGGGGGCTGCTGATTCCGTTCCGCCGCAACTTCCAGCAGTACGTGAACCTGCGGCCGGTGCGGCTGATGCCCGGCATCGCCTGCCCGCTCGCCGGGCGCAAGGTCGGTGACATCGACTTCTGGGTGGTGCGCGAGAACAGCGAGGGTGAGTACTCCTCCATCGGCGGCCGCATGTTCGACGGCACCGAATACGAGATGGCGACCCAGCAGTCCACCTTCACCCGGCGCGGCACCGACCGCATCCTGCGCTACGCCTTCGAGCTCGCGCGCAAGGGCAAGAAGAAGCACGTCACCTCCGCCACCAAGTCCAACGGCATCTCGATCACCATGCCGTACTGGGACGAGCGCTTCAAGGCGATGTCGGCGCAGTATCCGGACATCAAGACCAGCCAGTACCACATCGACATCCTGACCGCGCACTTCGTGCTGAACCCGGACCGCTTCGACGTCGTGGTCGGTTCCAATCTGTTCGGCGACATCCTGTCCGACCTCGGCCCGGCCTGCACCGGCACCATTGGCATCGCGCCCTCGGCCAACATCAATCCCGAGCGCGAGTTTCCGTCTCTGTTCGAACCCGTGCACGGCTCCGCGCCGGACATCTACGGCAAGGGCATCGCCAATCCCATCGGCCAGATCTGGTCCGGCGCGATGATGCTCGAGCATCTGGGGCATCCCGATGCGGCCAAGGCGGTGATCGACGCCATCGAAACCATCCTGGTCGCAGGTCCGCGCACGCCGGACGCCGGCGGCAAGGCGAAAACCGCGGAGATGGGCAAGGCGATCGCCGAAGCAGTCTGACCCGGTTCGGATTGTCCTTCCACGCCGGCGCCGGCTCTCCGCGCCGGCGTTTTCTTTGGGGCGTGCGGGTTGCGGTATATTCGCCGCAAACAACATCCCACGAGGTTTCGCCATGCTCAGCGTCCGTATCCTCCCCCTGCTTCTCGCCGTTCCGCTGGCCGCCGCCGCGGCCCAACACGCCGAGTGGTCCCCCGGCAAACCGGTGCGCATGATCGTCGGCTTCCCGCCGGGCGGCGCCACGGACCTCGTCGCGCGCATCATCCAGCCGAAGATGGGCGCCGGGCTGGGCCAGCAGATCGTGGTGGACAACCGCCCCGGCGCCAACGGCGTCATCTCCAATGAACTGCTCGCCCGCGCGGAGCCGGACGGCCTGACCACCGGCTTCACGCACATCGGCACGATGGTCATCAGCCCGGCGATCCAGAAGGTGCCGTACGACCGTTTCAATGACTTTGCGTCCATCGGGCAGGTCGTGTCGCTGCAGAACCTCATCGTTACGCATCCGACGCTGCCGGTGAAGAACCTGAAGGAGCTGATCGCGCTGGCCAAGGCGCGGCCGGGCGAGCTCAACTACGCCACCTCAGGCATCGGCAGCCCCGGCCACCTCGCTACCGGGCTGCTGGAATCCATGACCGGCATCCGCATGTCGCACGTGCCGTATAAGGGCGGCGGTCCTGCCATGATCGACACCATCGCCGGCCACGTCACGATCTTCACCGCGGTCATTTCCACCGGCGTGCCCTTCGTGCAGTCCGGCAAGGTGCGCGGCATCGCGGTCACCGGCGACAAGCGCGCGGAGGCCATCCCGAACGTGCCCACCGTCGCCGAAGCCGGCGTGAAAGGCTTTTCCGCCACCAATTGGTATGGCCTGATGGCGCCGGCCAAGACGCCGAAACCGGTAATCGACCGCCTGAACAGAGAACTCAACGCCGCCCTGCGCGCCCCCGAGATCGTGCAGCAACTGAAGGACCGCGGCATCGACGCCACGCCCGGCACGCCGGAGGACTACACCAATTTCATCCGCGCCGAAGACAAGAAATGGACGCCGCTGATCAAGAAGCTCGACATCAAGGACGCGTCTTAGCGCCCTCACGGTCTCCGCGGTATTCCTGGTGGCCGCGCTGGGCACGTCTGCGCTGCATGCGGCACAAAACTTTCCAACCAAACCCGTCCGCCTGATCGCCCCTTACGCGGCGGGCGGCGCGTCCGACCGCGTCGCCCGCGTCGTCGCGCAGAAGTTCAGCGACCGCTACGGGCAGCAGTTCGTGGTGGACAACCGCGCGGGTGCTGGCGGGATACGCGGCAACATCGCCCCGCTCGCCATCAGTCCCGCCATGCAGGCCAACCTGGGTTTCGACCCACTGAAGGACTTCGCGCCGATCTCTCTGCTGGCGACCGGGCCCACCGTGCTGGTGGTCAATCCGGCGATCCCCGCGAAATCGGTGAAGGAGCTGATCGCGCGCGCCAAAGCGCAGCCCCGCAAGCTCAACTACGGCACCGGCGCCATCTGCACGGCCCTGGCGCCGGACCTGCCGACCGTCGCCGAAGCGGGCCTGCCCGGCATTGCGTCTGATACGTGGTGGTTCCTGCTCGCACCCGCGCGCACGCCGGCGGCCGTCATCAATCAACTGAATGCCGAAACCCGCCGCGTGCTGCTGCTGCCGGACGTCAAGGAACGCTTCGCCGACCTCGGCATCGATGGCGCCGCCAGCTCACCGGCGGAGTTCTCGGCCTTTCTCAAGGCCGAGCTGGAGAAATTCGTGAAACTGATCCGGGTGACGGTAATACGGGCGGAGTAGGCGGCGTCCGCAAACAGCGGCGCAGGCACGCGCTTCCTGATCCGCCCGTTCCGCTCCCGTTCATCACGGCGCGGCCCCGGCCTCGACCGGAAACCCCCGCGCCGACCATTCATGCCATGAACCGATGAAGTTGCGCGCGCCGCTGCAGCCAGCGAGCCGCAACGCGTAGTAGGCGGACGCGGAGCGGGCGCCGCGGTGGCAGTAGGGCACGATGTCGCCATTCGGATCGATGCCGCGTTGCGCGAGCAACTCCAGGATGGCTTCCTTCGGTTTGAAACGCCCGCCTTCGAGAAAGCTCGTCCATTCGAGGTGCAGCGCCTTCGGGATATGGCCGCGCAGCGCGCAGCACGCCGTGTTGTCCGTGCCGGCCCATTCGAGGTCGTCGCGCACGTCGAGGATGAACAGCGTCTCGCTGCCCGCCCGCCGCGCGAGTTCATCGGCGGAGGCGAAGGTGCCGGAAGCCACTGTCGGTTGCAGGCGCTTGGGCCGGGTGGTTCTTGCATCGTCCATGGCCGGCTTGCCGCCGGCCGCGAGCCACTGGCGGTAGCCGCCGTGCAGCATCCGCGCCTGTGGATGCCCGATGTACTCCAGGATCCACAGCTCGCGCGCCGCGCGCATGCCGGTGTCGTCGTCGTACACCACCACCGGCTTGTCCAGCGAACCGCCCGTGAGACCGTAGTGCATCGCCATGTCGGCAGCGAAGGCTTTCATCCCGTCCAGCGTAGTATCCTGGACGAATACATCGTAGGTGGAATACGGCAGCGCGCCCGGGATATGCCCACGCAGGAAGTGCGCGCGCGGCCGGGCATCCAACAGCAGCGCGCCCGCGGCGAGCGCTGCGGGCAGTTCCCCGGGTTCGATCAGAAACGGCACGGACATGGGCGACCTCCATAGTTATTGTGCGACAGCGATAACCGGACCGAAACCCCCGGGTGTCGATACCGCCGGGTCTCAGGCGCTGAAGAACTGGTGCAGCGTCTGATACGTTTCCTCCGGCGCCTGCTCCGCCGGGTAATGGCCCGAAGGCAGCGCTACGCAACCGCGGAGGTCGGAGACGTACTTTCGCCATGCGTCTTCGTAACCGTAGTACTTCGCGGTGTGACTCTGGCCGCCGACGACGACCAGCACCGGGCAGGCGATCTTCTTCCCGGCCTCGAGGTCGGCCTTGTCCATTTCGAAATCGATGCCGGCCGCGGCGCGGTAGTCCTCGCACACGCCGTGGATGTTCTCGGGCGTGCAGCAGCGGATGTATTCCGCCAGCGTCGGGCCGTCCATGCCGCCCTTGCCCATGCCCTGCGAACCGAGCTTCAGGCGGATGTAGTACTCCTCATGGCCCGCCAGCAGCTTCTCCGGGAAGTCAAAGGGTTGCGCCATGAAGCCCCAGTGATACGAATTGACGCACCAGGCATGCGAGGTGTGCGTCCACACGTGGTGCGTGGGCAGGATATCGATCGAGCAGTACTTCAGCACCTTCTCCGGATGATCGAGCGCCATGCGGTAGGCCGTGCGCGCGCCGCGGTCGTGGCCCGCCACCATGAACTGCTTGAACCCGAGTTCGGCCATCACATCCACCTGGTCCTGCGCCATGCGCCGGAACGAGTAGTTGCTGTGGTCCGGCAGACCCTGCGGCTTGCCGCTGTCGCCGTAGCCGCGGAGATCCGTCGCCACCACAGTGAAGTCCTTCGCGAGCCGCGGCCCGACAAGGTGCCAATGCACGTGCGTGAGCGGATTGCCGTGGAGCAGCAGCAGCGGGGGTCCCTTGCCGCCCACCACGCCACGGATCTTGACCTGCGGATCGGTCGTCTGGATGTCGAACTCGCGGAAGCCTTCGAAAAACATGCTGGATCTTTCCTCTGGTCGTAACGGGTGGGATGGCACTGCTTTTAGTCGCCCTCCCTTGCGCAGTGCGCGGGGGAGAGCTGGGGAGGGGCGTGATTTTAGCTGCGCTCGCTCATTGCTTGCCCCCATCCCAGCCTTCCCCCGCCAGCAGGGGAAGGAGCGATAGAACAGTGCCATGGGTTACTGGTGGGAGAACATCGTGCGGCCGGGCGTCGGCAAGCGGGCAGTCAGGATGCAGCCCGCCTCCGAGTCCACGATATACAGCGTCCTGCCGTCCGGACCGCCATAGGCACAGTTGGTGACGACCTCGCTCTTCGGCGACTGGATGCGGTAGAGCGGCTCACCGCGGTGGTTGAACACCCACACCGCGCCCATGTCGGGGTGCGCGACGGCCAGGCCGTCCTGCGCATCAATCGCCATGCCGTCGGGCCCGCGGCCGCCGGACAACTGGAGGTAGAGACCCACGCGCGCGGTCGTGCCGTCGGGCAGCAACGGCAGGCGCCACACCGCGTTCGCGCGCGTCACGCCGACGTACAGCGTGTTCTCCTTGCCGTTCAACACCAGGCCGTTCGGGCTGGGGATATTGTCGAGCAGGCAGTCGAGCTTGCCGGCAGCGCTCAGTCGGTAGACGCGGCCGCTCGGATCCTGCAGGCCGGTCTGGCCCTGGTCGGTGAAATAGAGGTCGCCGTTGGACGCGAAGTGCAGGTCGTTCACGCCCTTGAAGCGTTCCATGTTGTGGCGGGACACGCAGGGCTCCACTCTGCCCGTCGCCGGATCGAGCAGGATCACGCCCAGCTTGTTGTCGGTGATGAAGATACGCCCATCCTTGTGGATCTTGAGCCCGTTGGGTTCGCCGTCGAATTCCGCCACCAGCGTCCACCCAGCGGCCGGCGAAATGCGGAAGACGCGCCCGTAGGGAATGTCCGTCACGTACAGATTGCCGGCGCGGTCGAACGACGGCCCTTCAAGAAAGCAGCCGGCATGCGGCACCCCGCGACCGGACGCCGCGCGCTCGGGCGAAATGTCCTTGCGGCGGAATTTCGCGGGCAGTTCGGCGAACACCTCTGCAACGATGGTCTGGGGCGGGGCAAACATGGCGGAGCGTTTCCTTTCGTGCGTGATGAGGTTCAGCGGCCCGCGCGCACCGGCGGGCCTTTCAGTTCGACGGTATTGCCGTCCGGGTCCTTGATATACAGCGACGCGCCGTAACCGTCCGCGCCGTAGCGCTCGCGCACCTCGCCCGGCATCACGCCGTGCGCGATCAGATGCGCGGACAGCGCCGCAATGTCGAAAGGCTCGATGCGCAGGCAAAAGTGGTCCATGTTGTGCGCATCGGCATCGGGCGCGGCGCCGCCCTTGCGGCCCAGCGCCCCGCCCACATCGACGAGATCGAGCAGCGAATGCCCCGCACGCAGTTGCGTCAGGCCGAGATCTTCGCGCACCCGCTCGACGTTCAGACCCAGCACCCCGGTGTAGAAACGCACCGCGCGCGCCGCGTCTTTCACCCGCAGGACCACGTGATCGAGACCGAGGATATTGGGTGCGGACGACGACATATGCATGACCTCAGAAAAGAAACGAAAACGCCGCCGGCTCCGGGAGCCGGCGGCGCTGCGGGATGCGGCGCTGGCGCTAGATGCCGCCCATACAGATCAGCTTGATGGACAGGAAGTCCTCGATGCCGTACTTGGACCCCTCGCGGCCAAGGCCGGACTGCTTGACCCCGCCGAAGGGCGCGACTTCCTGCGAAAAGATGCCGGTGTTCACGCTGACCATGCCCTGCTCCAGCGCTTCCGCGACGCGCCATACGCGGCCGATATCGCGGCTGTAGAAGTATCCCGCGAGGCCGAACTCGGTGTCGTTGGCCAGCGCGATCACTTCCTCCTCGGTCTTGAAGCGGAACAGCGGGGCGACCGGCCCGAAGGTTTCCTCTTTCGTCACCTTCATCGCCGGGGTGACGCCGGTCAGCACCGTCGGCTGGAAGAAGGTCTGGCCCAGTTCGTGCGGCTTGCCGCCCGTGAGCACCTTGGCACCCTTGGCCGTGGCGTCGGCCACGTGGTCCTTTACCTTGTCCAGGCCCTGGGTGTCGATCAGCGGGCCGATGACTACGCCCGCCTCCGTGCCGCGGCCAACCTTCATCGCGGACACCTTGTCCGCGAGCTTTTGCGCGAAGGCGTCGTAAACGCTGTCCTGCACCAGGATGCGGTTCGCGCTGACGCAGGTCTGACCCGCGTTGCGGAACTTGGAGGCGATCGCACCTTCCACCGCGGCATCAAGGTCGGCATCGTCGAACACGATGAAGGGCGCGTTACCGCCGAGCTCGAGCGACATTTTCTTGATGGTGTCGGCGCTCTGCCGCATGAGGATACGGCCCACCTCGGTCGAGCCGGTGAACGTCACCTTGCGCACGATCGGATTGGTGGTCAGTTCCTTGCCCACCGCGGGCGCGCCGGCGAGGTCGGTCGTCACGATGTTGATGACGCCTTTCGGAATGCCCGCGCGTTCCGCGAGCTCGGCGATGGCCAGCGCCGAAAACGGCGTCTGCTCAGCGGGCTTGATCACGACGGTGCAGCCGGCGGCGAGCGCCGGCGCGACCTTGCGCGTGATCATGGCGTTCGGGAAGTTCCATGGCGTGATCGCCGCGCACACGCCGATCGGCTGCTTGATGACGACCAGCCGCTTGTCGTTCTGGTGCTGCGGGATGACGTCGCCGTAGATACGCTTGGCTTCTTCGGCATAAAACTCGATGAAGGCGGCGCCGTAGCCGATCTCGCCCTTGGCTTCCGCCAGAGGCTTGCCCTGCTCCAGCGTCAACAGCAGGCCGAGGTCGTCGGTATTCGCGACGATGAGATCGAACCACTTGCGCAGGATGTTGGCGCGCTCCTTGGCGAGCTTCGCGCGCCACAATGGCAGCGCGGCATTGGCCGCTTCGATCGCACGCCGGGTCTCGGTCACGCCCATGTTGGGCACCACGCCCAGCGCTTGGCCGTCAGCCGGGTTGACCACCGCAAAGGTCGCCTTGCTGTCCGCATCGGCCCACTGGCCGTCGATGTAGGCCTGCTGGCGGAACAGCGCCGGATCTTTCAGCTGAACGGGGGATTTCACTTTATCGAGCATCGGGGTGTCCTTGCGTCGGAGCGCGAGAGAGAGGAAATACAGGGGGAAATTATAGCGCCGCGGACCTGCTTCACTCGCCGGAGTCCGCAGCGCACAGCCCTTGCCCCGCCCCTTTGTTGGCGACGGGCGGCCTCCGCATTGCACTCGGTCCGAGCGCCCGCACGATATCGGATTGCAGCACCCGCCATGCCGGTTGGGGGCGGGTACGCACGCACCCGTGACGAATGTCGCCACCCGGCACCTACTCCGGCCTCTCACAAGCGTACCGAAGCGACTGATTTAATAGATGAAAATGCAACCGTTCATCGCCGGACCCATGGCCTCCGCCAGGCCGGCCGGGTTGTCTCCCGCCTGCAACACCTGCAGGCTAAGCCGTTGATAACAAGGAGGGCGGCTGCTAACATCCGTTGCACTAAAGTCACACGACAGCGTAGTACCGAGAAAGTGCTCGGCCCGTCGTTTTTTTGGCTTTTCAGGCCAGCACTCTGATCACCAAACCGTCCAAACCGTCGGATCCCGAAAGCCCATCTTGCTGACGCTGACCACCGCCCTACCGACCCGCGCCCGTGCCACGCTTGTCGCCGGACTGATTTCACTGTCGATGCTCGGCGGCTGCACCTCGACGCCGACCGATCCGCGCGATCCGCTGGAACCGATGAACCGCGTGGTCTATCAGTTCAACATGGCGATAGACACGACGATCATCAAACCGGTCGCCGAAGTGTGGCGCTGGGCGCTGCCGCAACCGGTGCGCACGGGCTTCACCAATGTCCTCGAGAACATTCGCGAAATCTGGCACACCATCAATGCACTGCTGCAGGGCGATCTGCCGCGCGCAGGCGATTACGTCGGCCGCTTTGTGGTCAACACCACGGTCGGCGTGCTGGGCATCTTCGACGCCGCCACCGACCTCGGCATCAAGGGCGGTCCCAACGACCTCGGCATGACCTTCGCCAAATGGGGTATCGGCGACGGCCCCTTCCTTGAGATTCCTTTGTTCGGGCCCTCCACGGTGCGCGACGGCATCGGCTTGGGCATCGAGGCTTGGTACGATCCCTTGCAGCGTGCGCTGCACCATTGGAGCACGAGCGGCTGGGAGTGGGGCGTGTTTGCCGCGCGCTATATCAATGCACGCTCGCGCCTGCTGGACACGGACAAGCTGATCCAGGACGCGCTCGATCCCTACGCCTTCCGCCGCGACAGTTACTTCCAGTTCCGCAAATCGCTCGCGGCGCCCGAGGGCAAGTCCGAGGGAGAAGGTGAAGGCCCGGACGCGGATGAGCGCCTGCCACGCGAAGGCGCCCGCCTCGCCCCGCCAGCAGAGGCGATGCCTGCTGAAGCAGCCCGGCAGGACGCAGCCCAGCCCGACGCCAAGGCCGACTTTCGCAACGATGTCCACCTGATCGGTGCGGTGGACATCGAAGCCCCCATCGCGGCCGCACCCGCGATCTGACCCCCCTCCGCAGAAACCGCAAGCACTAGGCCCGCAGTCGCGGGCCTTTTCATTTCAGGAGTTGCCGATGAACAGGAAAATCGAACGCTGGCGCGGTATCGTGCCGGACGCAGACCTTGCCGCCTACACCAAGGGCGCCTTTGGCAACGCGATCGGCATGGGCACGCGCGCCGCATTGCTCAACATCGATACCACCTGGATGTTTGTCGACCCGCAGTACGCCATGTGCGGGCGCGACGACCCGGCGCTCAAGGCCGCGCTGGTGCGCATTACGGAAGTATTCCGCGCGCTCGGCCTGCCCATCTACTACAGCCGGCGCGACGACCGCAGCCACCCGACCCGCCGCGGCATCTGGAATCACAAGCTCGGCAACGCGCAGGAATTCCAGTACACGAGCGACCCGCGCGCCGACGAGTGGCCACCGGAATACGCACCACGTCCGGAAGACGTCATCATTCTGAAAAACAAGCCCTCGGCCTTCTTCGAGACGCCGCTGGAGTCCTTCCTGCGCTACGACGCCGTGGATACCCTGATCGTCGTGGGCGTCTCCACCTCCGGCTGCGTGCGCGCCGCGGCGACCGACGCCTTCTCTCACAACTTCCGCGTGATCGTCGCCGAAGAGGCCTGCGGCGACCGCTCACCGGCCGCCCACCAGGCCAACCTGTTCGACATGGACATGAAGTTCGCCGACGTGGAGAAGCTCGATGACGTCATCGCCGAGGTTGAGCGGCGCTACGCCGCGCCGCGGCGGGCAACCGGAGGCGCGCGATGATCCGAGGCCCCCTCGCCGCGGGGCTCGCCGCCGTCACCATCCTCACCACGGGTTATGCGCTCGCCCAGGCGCCCGCGGGTGCTTATCCCAGCAAGCAAATCCGGTACCTCGTGCCCTTTGCCCCCGGTGGTCCGACGGACACCATCTCGCGCGCGGTCGGCCAGAAGCTGAACGAGGCCTGGAACCAGCCGGTCATCATCGACAACCGGCCCGGCGCGGGCGGCAACATCGCCACGGAAATCGCTGCAAAAGCCCCGCCGGACGGCTACACGCTGTTCTCCGGCACGGTCGCCAACGCGATCAACCAGTCCCTGTTCCCCAAGCTGCCGTTTGACTTCGTGCGCGACTTCGCACCGGTCAGCATGACCTACGTCACCGGCCTCATCCTGGCGGTGCATCCGTCGCTGCCGGTGAAGTCGGTCAAGGAACTGATCGCGCTGGCCAAGGCGCGCCCCGGCGAGCTGTCGTTTTCCTCGAGCGGAGTCGGCGGTACGCCCCACCTGTCCGGAGAACTGTTCAACGCGCTCGCCGGCGTGAAGATGGTGCACGTGCCCTACAAGGGCTCGGCGCCGGCGATGGCCGATCTGCTGGGCGGCCAGATCCAGCTCACCTTCGACAACATGCTGACCGTGACACCGCAGGTGAAGGCCGGGAAACTGCGCGGGCTCGCCATCACCCTGCCGACGCGCTCGCCGCTCGTGCCCGAACTGCCGACGATCGCGGAAGCCGGGCTCAAGGGCTTCGAAGTGCAGTCGTGGAACGGGGTGATGGTGCCGACCGGGACGCCCAAGGACATCGTGGCCCGCCTGAACACCGAGGTCGTCCGCATCCTGCGCCAGCCGGACCTGCGCGAGCGATTCGCGATTCAGGGCATCGAACTGACGCCGACGACGCCCGAGGCATTCGGCGTCTTCATCCGACAGGACATCGCCAAGTGGGCGAAGGTCATTCAGATCTCCGGCGCCCGGCCGGAGTGACGCGAAGCCCGCTGACCGCAGCGCCCCTGTTCTAGCGCGCGACCGGCGGCGGCGATTCCGCGCGCCGGCTGTTGTCGATCACGGTCATCGCGGAACTCACCAGCGATGCCACGTCCGACAGGTTGCTCGGCACGATCAGGGTGTTGCCGGTCTTGGCCAAGTTGCCGAAGGCCTGCACGTAGAGTTCGGCGACCTTCAAGTTGGCCGCGTTCATGCCGCCGGGCGTGTTGATCGCCTCGCCCACCGCCTGCACCGCGGCCGCCGTCGCTTCCGCGATCAGGCGCACCGCCGTCGCCTCGCCTTGCGCCTTGTTGACGGCGGCCTGTTTTTCGCCCTCGGACTTGAGAATCGCGCCCTGCTTCTCGCCTTCGGCGAGGTTGATCTGTTCCTGGCGCTGGCCTTCGGACTTCGCGATCAGCGCGCGTTTCTCCCGTTCGGCGGTGATCTGCGCCTGCATCGCGCGCAGGATGGAATCGGGCGGCGTCAGGCTCTTTACCTCGTAGCGCAGAACCTTGACGCCCCAGGTGCGCCCCGCCTCATCCAGCACCGACACGACCTGCCGGTTGATCTCATCGCGACTCTCGAAGGTCTTGTCGAGTTCCATCTTGCCGATTTCGGAGCGCAGCGTGGTCTGCGCGAGCTGCGAAATTGCCGTCTGGTAGTTCTGGGACCCGTACGAGGCGAGCCGTGCATCGGTCACCTGGTAGTACAGCAGGCCGTCCACGCCGAGTTGGGTGTTGTCCTTGGTGATGCACACCTGCTCCGGGACATCGACCGGCACTTCCTTCAGCGAGTGCTTGTAGGCCACGCGGTCGACCACCGGCACGATCACGTTCAAGCCCGGCTGCAGGACCTGGTGGAACTTGCCCAGACGCTCCACGATCCACGCATCCTGCTGCGGCACGACGCGCACCCCCTCGATCACGAACACGATGGCGAGCGCGACGATCAGGAAGGGAATGGCATAGGTCGCCAGGTTCGAAGCCACCAGAACGGCGGTCATGATGCCGACCACGATCAGTTTGGGAAACATGCCGACTCCTTTGGACTGAGAGGTGACCGTGTCAAGCAAAGCGCCCAGATCGGGCGCTTCACGCGCGCGGCGTAACTTGGAGCGTATTGCCATCGACGGCGGAAATCACGAGTTGCGCGCCGGCCGCGACCGGGCCGGTGCCAAGCACCTGGGCGTCCCATTGCGCGTTGCGGTAATTGACGCGGGCGAGCCGGTGCGGCTCATCCACCCACGAATCGAGCGTCACGCTTTGCCCGACGTCCAGCATGTTGGAACCCTCGGTCGGCGGATTGGCGACGCGGCGGTGATGCACGTAAACCACGCCCGCGATGGACAGCACGGAGGACACGATGGCCTGCACGCTGAACGGCAGGCCGGCCCACGCGAGCAGCGCGGCGACCAGCGCCGCGCTGCCGATCACGAGCAGGTAGAAGGTGCCGCTCGCGAGTTCGATGATGATCAGGCCGAAGCCCGCTATGCCCCACCAGAGATACGGTTCCATGGTCTTCCTCCCGAGCGGGATGCTGAGATGCCTACTGCTGCGCGATGGACTCTATCACGGACGGCGTGAAACACGCATCGTCCGCCGCCCCTCGCGCGCAGGCCCGAGTCATTTAACCGCGGCCCGCCGGTTGATCGTGGCCAGCGCGATGCCGCCGAAGATGAGCGCCGTGCCGAGGGCATGGAACCACGCCAGCCGCTCGCCGAGGAAGACGATGGCCAGCACGATGCCGAATACGGGGATGAGATAGAGGAACATGCTGGCCCGATGACCGCCCACCGCCTGCACCCCGCGGTTGTAGAACAGGTAGGCCAGCACCGACGGGAACACGCCGATGTAGGCCACCCCCAGCCAGGCTGCCGTTCCCCACTGCGTGCGCGCACCCGCTGCATACTCCCAGGCAAACACCGGCAGGAGGAACACCACACCGACGCCCACCGTCGTCGCCAGCATGGCCAGCGGATCGAGTCCGGCCGGCAGGCGGCGCAGGGCCAGCGTGTAGACCGTCCACGTCACCGCGGCCATCAGCAGCAGCAGGTCCCCGCGGTTCAGGGCCAGCGTCGCCAGCGCGGCGGGATCGCCGCGGGTCACGACCGCAACGATGCCGGCGAGCGCCGCGGCGACGCCCGCCCAGCGCCGCAGGCTCAGGCGCACGCCGAACAGCACACACTCGGCCACGATGATCAGCACCGGCGTCACCGCGTTGATCAAGAGGCCGTTGGTGGCGGTCGTGGTCTGCAGGGCAGAGTACAACAGCGCGTTATAGGCGGCGACGCCGAACACGCCCAGCGCCAGCAGCACGCGCCAGTGCGCGGTCAGGCGCGCCCGCTCGCGGATCAGTGCGGGCCACGCCAGCAGCAGCAGGATCGCCAGCGCCAGGAGCCAGCGCCACAGCGACATCGCCATCGGCGGAATCACGTCGCGCAGCGCGCGCGCGACCACCGCATTGCCCGACCAGAACAGCGCCGTGAACGTGAGCAGCCAGTACGGATGCACGACCGCGGCCGCGCGGTCGATCAAGCCCTCAGTTGTGCCCTCAGTTGAGTCGGGCAGCGGCACGCTTCAGCTCGGCAATGCGGGCGCGGACGTCCAGCGCATCTTCCGCCCCGGCGGCCCGCGCCAGGTACCGCTCGTAGTCGGCAAGGGCTGCGCGGCAGCACTCGAGCTGCTGGTACACGGCCGCGCGATCGCGGTAGCCCTCCGCATGCGCGGGCTCGGCGATCAGCAGGTAGTCAAGCACCCACAGCGCCTCGCGCCAGGCCTTGGCTTCCAGGAATATTCCCTGCAGGTTGCGCAGCATGCGCACGACGATCTGCCGCGGCGTGGCGGTGGCGAGGAGCGTCGCTACGGGCGGTCGTCTGGCGCCAGCCCCGCCGCCGCCCATCGCCTTGAGGCGCCGGTACAGGTCTTCCACGCCGAGCGACACGCCTTTGCGGTAAGGATCGAGCACCACGGTGCCTTCCTTGAGCGGGCATTTCACGAGAAAATGCCCGGGGAACGAAACCCCTTCCAGCGCAAGTCCGAGACGACGCCCCAGTTCGAGATAGACGACGCAGAGCGTGATCGGGATGCCGAGCCGGCGGTCGAGGACCTCGTTGAGATAATTGTTGCGCGGGTCGTAGTAAGCCTGCGCGTTGGCTGCGAAGCCCAGCTCATCGAACAGGTAGCGGTTCAGGGCCACGATTTTATCGGCGGCGGAAATGTCGGGCCGCAGACGCCGGCGAAGCGTGTCAGCCAGTGCATCCAGCCGTGCCAAGTAGGCCGCGACGTCCAGCGACGGAGTGGCATCGCACGCAAACGTCAGCGCCGCCTCGGCCAGGGACACTTCGCGCGCCGGGGCAGACATCAACTCGGCAAAGTGCATGCGTGCGGACGCGGAGTCGCTCATGCGCACACGCAAGGGAAAGGAAAAGGGTAACGGCCGGACAGCCGGCGCGGACATGCGGACCACATCCGCTCGATTCTACCGTGAGGCCGATGCCCCGGCATGCCGGCGGGCCACAGCGAGCCCGCCAGCCCTGGATCAACGGGCTTAGCGAGTCGCTCCGCCCGCGGCCCGCAGCGCGGGCTGCATCGCGCGCGGATTCAGGGCCGACTGATATTTCCGCAGCAGCCAGGCATTGAACTGCGTGAGCGTGGTTTCCAGCGGGCCGTAAGTACCCGGCGGCATGAAACGCGAATGCTTGCCCGCCTGCATGGCGAGGTTGACCGGCAGGTCCTGCGCCCAGATCTTGCCGCCGCCCTCGCGCACCTGCGCCGCGCGCGCGTCGAAATCCGGCAGCGCGCGCGTCGAACGCGGCACCAGCCAGCCGCCGCCCGTGACCCGGTCGTTGGCCGCCATGGTGCCGCATTCCGATACCGCGGTGACCAACTGATAGGCGATGGCATTCGGCGCGAACACGATCGTCATGCCCGGCGGCAGCATCGCAAAGGTGACGCGCTTGCGCTGTTCTGGCGAGAGCGTTGCGATCGTCGGGAAGGCCGCTGCCTCGCCCCAACCGTCGCGCATCATGCCGCCATCGGTCTTCAGCATCGGCACCGTGCGCACGATCGCGTTGTCGCCCTCGGCCATTGGCGTAAACACCACGCCGCCATCGGCGTGGATGCTCGGCGCAAAGTCGTGCGTGCCCGTGTGCACGAACTCCGGATGGTAGGCATCGGTGAAATTCTCCAGGTGCAGCTTCCAGTTCCATTGCAGCACCTTGTCGGCCGGCACCGGCGGCACGGCCACCAGATCGGCCTCTTCGTAGTACGCCCAATACGGTTCCAGCACGGCGAGGCTGGGCGCGAGCGGCGCCGCTGCGGCGTCAAGGTTCACGAACAGGAAGCCGTGCCATTGCTCGAGACGGATGGCCTGCAACTGCACGCTGCCGCGCAGACAGTCCAGCGTCGCCTTGTCGCCCATGCGGGGAGCCCCGGCCAGGCGGCCGGTGAGGTCGTAGGTCCAGAAATGCAATGGGCAGCGGAAAGCTCGCACGGACCCAGAGGTGGTGGTGATGACCTGCCCGCGGTGCTGGCAGACGGCGGACAGCGCGCGGATCTCGCCATCCGCGCCGCGCACCACCAGCAGCGGCTCGCCGGCCACGCTGACCGCGAGGTAGTCGCCGGCGTTCGGAATCTGCTCGGCACGGCCCACACACAACCATGAGCGCGCGAACAGCGCATCGCGCTCGAAGGCGAAGAACGCGGCCGACGTGTAGCACTCGCGCGGCAGCATGGGTGCGCGGTCGGCCTTGGCTTCCAGCGTCTGCAAGCGTCCAGGATCGTCTGCAGGGCGGGTTCGTTCACGGCGCTGGATGGGCTCGGCATGCGGTTGTCCTCCCGGTTTTTTTACTCAGGCTACCGCCGCAGTCGGGCGGCTTTGTTCTTTTTCCGGGGCCACGGTAGCGCTCGGCGGCTTGCGGGCGTTGGCCGCGGCAAACCGCCGCCACGCCGCTATGCCGATGTCGGTGCGCGACAGCAGTTCGGGCCCCGGCGTCACCTGCTCCACGATCCACTTGTCCTGGTCGGAGAACAGCCAATCGTGCGCCCAGGATCTCCAGAACACCCAGTCGATCCAGTCGCGCAGTTGCGCGAGCCGCCCCTTGCGCCGGAACAGGTTGAAGTTCCACAACAGCGTGGTTTCGTCGTCGATCGGGGTGACCCAGCGGCAGGTGAAGAAATCGCCGCTCGGGCGGCCGATGAGATTGATCGTCGGCAGCATGGAGATGTGCCGGTAGCGAATGTCGTACTTGGTCGCCGCCGGCGAGTGCACCGGGTCCAGTTCCTGCGCGCGCCCGGTCGCCGGCATCAGGCGGTACCACTCCTGCTTCGGCGGGAAGCGGCCCAGCCCCGGATAATCAGCCGAGGTGATACCGTCGTAGACGCGGTGACCGATGCTCTTGCCGTCGGGCAGCGGCGCCGCGACGTTGCGGGTCGCGTGCGGGAAGATGGGCTTCAGCAGCAACTCGGGCGAAGTGCGGTGCAGGAAAGGCGCGTGCTGGTCATGCGACAGATTGTCCGACAGCAGCCGCCAGTTGCATTGGTAGGTGCGCCAGTTCGAGATGGTGTGCCACTCCTCCGGCTTGGCCAGGTACTCAGGCAAGTCTTCTTCCAGCGGCACGGCGTCCATGTCGCCGACGAACACCCAGATCGTGCCGCGGAACTCGCGCACCGGGTAGGTCTTGACCTGCGCCTTCTCGGGAATCGGCGCCTCCGGGCCTTCGACCAGCTTGGCCACGCAGCGGCCGGTCTCGCCTTTGTAGGTCCAGCCGTGATACGGGCAGGTCAGCGTGCCGCTGCCGGGATACAGGCACTTGCCCATGGACAGCTTCGCGCCGCGGTGCGCGCAACGGTTCTGCAACGCATAGAGCTTGCCCGCATCGCGGAACAGCACGACGTCCTCGCCCAACAGCTGGACCGCTTTCGGCTTGCGGCCCAGCCGCCACGCGGCGAGCGCCGGATACCAGTAGTTGCGGATGCCCAGTCGCGGCAGGCCGATGTGGGCATACGGATCGACGGCGTCCGCCGTGGTCGATGCTGCGTTCATGCGTTCCCCTCCCCGGTTCGGGTGTTGGTATCCATCAGTCCAGCATCGCGAGGCGGCCCTCGCGCACCATGTGCTTCCAGCGCTCGATGTCCGTCTTGATGAAGGTGCCGAACTGCTGCGGCTGCATCACCTGCACCTCGATCGCCTGCTGCGCCAGCTTGTTGCGCGTCGCCGGGTTCTCGAGCGCCTTCGCCAGGCTGGCGGTCAGCTTGTCCGCAATGGCGGGCGGCAGGCCCGAGGGCGCGAGCACGCCGGCCCAGGTGCCGAACTCGAAGCCCTTCACACCGGCCTCGGATACCGTCGGCAGGTCGGGCAAGGCGCCCGAGCGCTTGGCCGAGGTGACGGCCAGGCCTTTGAGCCGGCCGGCCTTGATCGGCTGGATCGCCGTGGTTGGAAAGTCGAACATGAACTGGATCCGTCCGGCGAGGAGGTCGGGAATCGCCTGCGCGGTGCCCTTGTACGGAATGTGCGTCAGCTTGATGTTGGTCGCCGCGCTGAACAGTTCAACGACGAGATGGCTGCCGGTGCCCAGTCCGGAAGACCCGTAGGCCAGTTCGCCGGGATGCTTTTTCGCGAGCGCGATGAACTCCGAGACCGTCTTCACCGGCAGCGCGGGATGGACCACGATCACCGACGGAATCGAGCCGATGCCGATCACCGGCGTGAAGTCCTTGAGGGCGTCGAAGGGCATCCTCGATTGCAGTGCCGAGTTGCTGGCAAGGCCCACCGTCGCCAGCCCGAGCGTGTAGCCGTCCGGGGCGCTCTTGGCGACGAAATCCATGCCCACGTTGCCGCCTGCGCCCGCGCGGTTCTCGATCAGCATCGCCGCGCCCAGCGGCTCCTGCACGCTTTCCGCCACCACACGGCCGATAAAGTCGGAAATGCCGCCGGCGACAAAAGGCACGACCAGTTTTGGCGGACGCACCGGATACGACTGGGCCTGGGCCGCACCCGCTGCCAGCAGGCACGCGGCGCCGGTCAACGACAGCAGGGACAGGCAACGAAGGCGGTGCTGAGGGAAGGCAGTCATGGAGCGCTCCTGGCGGTCGGAAATGTGAACGAGCGGCTCCTCCTGGCCCGCATCCGCACGCGCGCCCTCCCGCCGCGGGGCGGGACGGTTTTCGCTGCGTGCGAGTCTGCGGACGGGCATGGCAGGCGGAACATTCGCAAGAGGCGTGCCACGCACCGCCAGGGAGACGGATGCCGCATAGCGGGGCATTTCGGCACGACGGCGCATGGACACGGTGCATGTCCGCCGTGGCGCCGGTGCAGGATGGAAAATTTCGAAATTTCAGGGCGCGGACAAACGCCGCCGGCCCGGCGGGGATACACCCGCGAGCGGAGCGATTCTTGCTTAGGTTTTAGCCCACGATGGCCCTGGATTTCCCTGTTGCAATAACGCGCGATCCGGTGCGGAGTTCAGGCGCCGTACGCCGCGCGGGCGATGACGCCTCCAAGGCCGCCGGCGCCCTGCGGCGCTTGCGGATCGACATCGTCTCGGGCCAGCTCGCGCCGGGGACCAAGCTCTCCTTCGCCGCGCTGACGGTGCGCTACCGCGTCGGGCTGAGTCCGCTGCGCGAAGCGCTCTGCCAACTGGTGGGCGGCGGGCTAGTCACGCTCGAAAGCCAGCGCGGATTTCGGGTCGCCGCCGTATCGGCGGCCGAGCTCGCCGATCTCGTCGCGGTGCGGCGGCACATCGAAGTGCATGCCTTCGGACTGTCGATCCGGCAGGGCGATGCCGCGAGGCGCGCGCAACTGCAGGAAGCGACAGCCCGTTTCGCGAACGTCGCCGCCAAGGCCGGGGACCGCCGTCCCATCGACGAGGACTGGCAGCAACTGCACCGCGCGTTTCACTTCGCCCTGATCGGCGCCTGCCGTTCGCCGATGCTGCTGCAGTTCTGCCAGCAGATCTACGACTGCTTCGACCGTTACCGCCGGCTCGCCATTACGGCGCAGTCGTTCATGGCCGGCCCGGCGCGAGACCACCAGGAACTGATGGCCGCGGCGCTTGCAGGGGATGACGCTCGCGGCCAACACCTGCTCCAGCGGCATCTGGACGACATTGCGGAAGTGGTAGTGGCCAATTTCCGGCCACCAGACTAGGCGTCAGGCCGCGGGCTCGGAGATTTCGACGAGGTTGCCGTCGGGATCGCGCAGGTAAATCGAGCGGATCGGGAAGCGCGCACCGGTGCGGATCGACGGCATTTTCTCGATCGTCACGCCCTTCGCCTGCAGGTGGGCGATCACCTCGTCGAGCGGCCGGTCGACGAGGAAGCAGAGATCGAGCGAACCCGGGGTCGGCAAGGCGGCCACCACATCCGCCTGGTAACCGGGCGGATGCACGTTGATCTTCAGGTCGCCGAAGCGCAGCGCGATGCGCCCCGCCCCGAAGACTTCCTGCCGCATGCCCAGCACGTCCACGTAAAAGTGCAGGCAGCGTTCAAGATCGCGCGTCGTCAGCACGAAATGATCGAGGCTCTTGATCATGCGGTCACCAGCGCCTTGAGATCGGCAATCACGTCATGCGCGTTGCGGGAGGGATTGACCTTGACATAGGTCTTCGCGATGCGCCCCTGCGGGTCAATGAGGAAGGTATTGCGTTTGGCAAAGCGCACCACGAGCAGATCCAGCAGCGAGCCGTAGCGCGCCGCCGTCACGCCCTTCACATCCGCCAGCAATGAGAACGGCAGCCGGTACTTGCTGCGAAACGCGGCGTGCTTGCGCAGGTCGTCCACACTCACGCCGACCACCATGGCGTTCAAACGGTCGAATTCGATCAGGGCATCACGAAACTGCGCGGCCTGCTCGGTGCAGCCGCTGGTGTCGTCCCGCGGATAGAAGTACAGCACCAGCCACTTGCCGCGGAATTCCTCCAGCGCCCGGTTCCGGCCGTCTTGGTCCGGCAGATCGAACGCCGGCGCCGGTTCGCCGGGCTGCGGCAACCGGCGCGTGGACGCCGTCGCGCGCCGCCACAGGAGCGCCGCGACCGCCGCGAGGATGAATACGATCAGCCACTTCAACATGAGAGGGAGTATGCCAGAGGCTTCGGGTACAATTTCGCCGCGCGCCCCGGTAGCTCAGTGGATAGAGCAGCCCCCTCCTAAGGGGCAGGTCGGACGTTCGATTCGTCTTCGGGGCGCCACATCCACACGCTAATAATGGTAACGGCACTGCGCGACCTGCAGCACGCCGGCCTCGATGCGGTAAACCAGACGATGCTCGCGGGTGATGCGCCGGGACCAGAATCCGCGCAGGTTTCGCTTCAAAGGTTCGGGCTTCCCCAGCCCCGTGTACGGATGGCGCCGGGTGTCGTCGATCAGCGCGTTGATATTGTCGCGCACGCGAACATCGGCACGCGACCAGTGGAGATAATCCTGCCAGGCGCCAGGCGCCCAGACGACTTTCACCGCACGAGCTTGTGCTGCCGGCCGCGGCCTGCTTTCAGAGCGCGCACCGCCCTGGAGAGTCGCGCGGCATTCGCGGGACTGGACAACAGGTAATCGGTTTCGACATAGCTGTTGAAGTCATCCAGCGATATCAGCACGGCAGGCTTGCCGCGCTGCCGGGTGATGATCACCGGACGATGGTCGTCGTTGACCTTGTCCATGGCCTCGGCCAGCTTGGCGCGGAGCGCGGTGTAAGAAATCGTGTCCATGACTGACTTGTACGGATTTATGTACTGATGAAATCATAGCACAGGCGTCCTACCGTGCCGCCTATTGGGAGCGTGGCTTGATCCCCGTCACCCTTGCGCTGGCTTCTCCGCGCCCCAGCGCAATACTCACGTCATCGCCGGCAACCAGGCGGTTGGCATCGCGCACAACCCCACCGCGCGCATCGCGCACGATGGCGTAACCCCGCCCCAGAACGTTCTCCGGATTCAACTGCGCGAGCTGCGCCTCCAGCGACTTCAATTGCGCGGCCGTCGTTTCCACCCGCACCCGCGCCGCACGCTGCAGGCGCAGTGTGAGGTCGCGCTGGCGCTCGCGCGCGGCCGCGAAGTCCGGCTTGAGCGCCCGCCACTCCCGCGCCAACTCGCGCACGCGCCACTGCCAGGTTTCGGCGGCATGCCCCATCGCGGACGTCAGCCTGGCGACAAGATGTTCGAGGTGGCGGCGCTGCTCGGCGATGCGCTCGCCCGGATGCACCAGCCGCCGCATGAGGTAATCGAGACCCTGCATGTGCTGTTCGAGGCGCCGGCGCGCAGCCCGCGCCAGCCCGCGCGCCAGTTGCGCGAGTTGCGCGCCCAGTTCCACGCGGCTGGGACTGATCAGTTCGGCTGCGGCGGTGGGCGTCGGCGCCCGCAGGTCAGCCGCGAAGTCCGCGATCGTGAAATCGGTTTCGTGGCCAACGCCCGAGACGACTGGCATGGGGCTGCCGACGATCGCGCGCGCCACCGGCTCTTCATTGAAGGCCCAGAGATCCTCGATGCTGCCGCCGCCTCGGCACACCAGCAGCACGTCGCATTCGGCCCGGCGGCCCGCCGTCGCGATGGCGGCCGCAATCTGCGCCGCGGCGCCCTCCCCCTGCACGAGCGTCGGGTAGATCACGACCGGCAAACCGGGCATGCGCCGGCCAAGAGTGGTCAGCACGTCACGCAAGGCCGCCGCCTGCAGGGAGGTCACAATGCCGATGCAACGCGGAAAGCGCGGCAGCGGCCGTTTGCGGGCCGGATCGAACAGCCCTTCGGCCTCCAGCCTGGCTTTGAGCCGGGCGAACGCCTCGTAGAGGGCGCCGCTGCCCGCCTGGCGCATGGACTCGACATTGAGCTGGAAGTCGCCGCGCGCCTCGTAAAGCGTCGGCACGGCACGGACTTCAACCTGGGCGCCGTCGACGGGCTTCCAGTCAAGGTGCTGGGCGCGGTGGCGGAAGAATACGCAGCGCACCTGCGCCTGGGCGTCCTTCAACACAAAGTAACAGTGCCCGGAATCGTAGCGGCGGAAGTTGGAAATCTCGCCCGCCACCCACAGCAGAGGCAGTTGCCGCTCGATCAGCGCACGCGCCGTGCGGTTGAGTTCGCTGACGGTAATGACGCCGGCATGCTCGCCGCCGGGTTCGCGATTCGCAGCGGGAATGAGGGCCGGCATGGCGGCGATTCTAGCGGAGCCAGCCGCGGCGGCCCTTGAAAAAGCCAAGCAATTCAAGGCATCCGCGTGCCGCCGCCCCGGCATCCCATCCACAAGCGCCACCGGCCCGCCGGCGCGCCGCCATTTCCCCTAGGGTACCGTAGGGGAAAACTCCGCAAGCCCATGAATAAAATAATAAAAATGATCGGTTTAAAAAATGCACAGCGCAGAAAAAAGCGAACCATCATTACCACTTAGGGGGGCTTGAAGCAGACTTTCCACATGTTTATCCACAGACTTTGTGGACAACTTAAAAAAGCGTTCTGCGCCAAGGCAGTTGGATTTTTTTCGTGAGAGTCGGCGCGAGTGTTCTCCGCCAACTCGACGCACCATGCCCGTGCGCGGCTGCAATTTTTCTGCCGCGCGCTCGCGGCACGGCGCCGTGTCGCAGACGCCACAACCACATCCGCAGGCCGTGGCGCTGCCATGCAAACCTTGACAAGCAGGGCGCACGCAGTCCCACGAGAAACAGGCGCGCGTTTGCTTGCTCAAACAGGGGGCGCACGCTACATTGCGCGCTTCGTATTGCCGAGTGAAACGGAGCGCACCGTGTTTGCGATCATTGAAGCGGCCGGCTGGCCGATCTGGCCCCTCCTCCTCGCCTCCGTCGTCGCGCTGGCCATCATCGGCGAACGCCTGTGGTCGCTGCGGGCTTCGGCGGTCGCCCCGCGCGACCTGCTCGCGCAGACCGTCAACGAATACCGGCAGCATGGCGTGACCGAACCGCTGGTGGTCCGCCTCTCCGCGGGGTCGCCGCTCGGCCAGGTGCTGGCCGCGGGCCTGCGCAATGCGAAGAGCGCACCGGCGGTGATGAAGGAAGCCATCGAAGACACTGGGCGCGCGGTGGCCCACGAACTCGAACGCTTCCTCAACAGCCTGGGCACGATCGCGGCACTGGGTCCCCTGCTCGGCCTGCTCGGCACCGTCATCGGCATGATCGAGATCTTCGGCTCGCAGACCCCGCAGGGCAGCAACCCGGTGGTGCTCGCGCACGGCATCTCGATCGCGCTCTACAACACCGCGATGGGCCTGATCGTCGCCATCCCCAGCCTGATCTTCTATCGCTACTTCCGCGCCAAGGTGGATAACTACCTGATCGAGATGGAACACCAGGCGCTGAAGCTGGTCGAGGTCGTCCACGGCCAGCGCCAGGCATGAACTTCCGCCGTGGCGCGGTACGGGACGAGCCGGAGATCAACTTCATCGCGTTGATCGACGTGCTGCTGGTGATCCTGATCTTCCTGATGGTCACCACCACCTATTCGCGCTACTCGGAACTGCAGATCAACCTGCCGCAGGCCGACGCCAACCAGCCGCAGGAACGCCCGAACCAGATCAGCGTGGCAGTCAACGCCGAGGGCCAGTACGTGGTCAACAAGACCTCCGTGCCTTTCCGTGGCCCCGAAGCCTTCGCCGAAGAACTGAAGCGCGCCTCCGGCGGCAACCCCGACCCGGTGATCGTCATCAACGCCGACCAGAACGCGACCCACCAGTCGGTCATCAACGTGATGGAAGCCGCGCGCGTCGCCGGCTACGCCCGCATCACGTTCACCACCCAGTCCAGCAAGAAGTAAGCGCCCCGCCGCGCGGCGCCCTCCATGCGCGGACTCGAGCACCTCTGGTACCGGCGCTCGGCGGCCCACATTCTGCTGCTCCCGCTGAGCGGGCTTTTCGCCCTGACCGTTGCGCTGCGCCGGGCCTTGTTCCGTGCCGGCCTGTTGCGCACGCACCGGCTGCCGGTGCCCGTGATCGTCGTCGGCAATCTCACCGCGGGCGGCAGCGGCAAGACGCCGCTGGTGCTGTGGCTGACGGCGCTCCTGCGGGCGCAGGGCCATCGTCCCGGCATCGTCAGCCGCGGGTACGGGGGCGCTGCAACCGGCCCGCGCGCGGTCGCGCCCGGCGACGATCCGGCGCTCGTCGGTGATGAGCCCGCATTGCTCGCCGCGCGCTCGGGCGTGCCGGTCTGGATCGGAACTGACCGCCCCGCCGCCGCGGGTGCGCTGCTCGCCGCGCATCCGGACTGCACGCACATCGTGAGCGACGACGGGCTCCAGCATTACGCTCTCGCGCGTGACTTTGAGATCGCAGTGGTCGATGGCGCACGCGGCTTCGGCAACGGGTGGTTGCTGCCAGCGGGCCCGCTGCGCGAGCCGCGCTCGCGCCTGGCCACGGTCGATGCCATCGTGGTCAACGGCACCGGCACGCCGACCGGCCTGCCCGCGAACGCTGTGCGCATGCAACTGGAAGGCATGCTGCTGCGCAACCTGCACGATCCGTCCCGCACTCTGCCCGCCGCCGCATTCGTTGGGCAGCCGGTGAACGCGCTGGCTGGCATCGGCGATCCCGAGCGCTTCTTCCGCCATCTCGAGGCGCTGGGCCTGACGCTCGTGCGGCATCCGTTCCCGGACCACTACGCCTACACCGAAGCAGACCTCGACGTCGCCGGCACCGATGCCATCGTGATGACCGAGAAGGATGCGGTAAAATGCTTGGCATTCGCCACCGAGCGCTGCTGGGTGCTGCCGGTCGAGGCCCGCGTGGAGGCTGCCTTCGCCGCGCGGATCCAGGCCCTCTGGCCGCGCTGAGTTTCCATTCATGTATCGCACACGCTAGGTCTCACGCCCGCCATGGACCCGAAACTGCTGGACCTCCTAGTCTGCCCGATCACCAAAGCCCCGTTGCAGTTCGACAAAGCGGGCGGGGAACTGATCGCGGTGGAAAGCGGGCTCGCTTTTCCGATCAAGGACGGCATTCCCGTCATGCTCGAAGACGAGGCGCGCAAGCTCTCCGAGACCGAACTCACGATGTGGCGCAAGCGCCGCACGCCGGCACCCTGAGCCGCCCCCGCGCCGCCGGCATGTCCTTTCTCGTCGTCATCCCCGCCCGCTACGCGTCGACCCGCCTGCCGGGCAAACCGCTCGCCGATCTCGGCGGCAAGCCGATGGTGGTGCGCGTCGCCGAGCGCGCGCGGGAAAGCGGCGCGTCCGAGGTTATCGTCGCGACCGACCACGCCGACATCGCCCGCGCGGTGGAACAGCACGGCTTCACGGCGGAAATGACCGCCGCAGAGCACGCCAACGGCACCGAGCGCATCGCCGAAGTCGTGCGCCGCCGCGGCGTGGTGGGCCACGAAATCATCGTCAACGTGCAGGGGGACGAACCGCTGATCGAGCCGCAGTTGATCCGGCTCGTCGCCAACGCCTTCGCGCACATGCCCGACGCCGAAATGACCACGGCCTGCCACCCCCTGGACAACGCCGCGCAGGCCGCGAACCCCAACGTGGTGAAGGTGGTGCTCGACCGTTACGGCTACGCGCTGTATTTCAGCCGCGCACCGATCCCTTACGCGCGGGACGCCTGGGCCGGCGGCATACGCGCGATTCCCGCCGGCCTGCCGGTGTTCCGCCACCTCGGCATTTACGCGTACCGCGCGGGTTTCCTGCGCAAGTATGTCCAGCTCGCGCCGGCCCCGGTTGAGAATTTCGAAGCGCTCGAGCAACTGCGCACGCTGTGGCACGGCTACAAGGTCGGTGTCGCGCTGACGCCGAGCGCACCCCATGCGGGTGTGGATACGGAAGAGGATCTCGCTCGCGTGCGCGCGACGTATTCCGCCTGATCGGCGTCGGGCGCGGCGTTTGGTCTGCCCGGCGGCCGCGGGTATAATCCGCGCTGTTTCATCGGCTTAGACCGGCACCAGGGGAGGACACCCGCCACTCGCGGGTGCCTGCGCTACCAACAGCAGTACAACGGAGAGATGAGCCCGCCGCGCGGACTGGATCCGCGGCAGCCCATGCCATGGCTCGCCCTATGATGCGCATCATCCTGCTCGGGCCACCGGGCGCAGGCAAAGGCACCCAGGCCCGCTTCCTGATCGAGAAGTTCCGCATTCCGCAGATCTCCACCGGCGACATGCTGCGCCGGGAGATCAAGGCCGGGACACCGCTCGGCCGCGAGGCAAAGAAAGTCATGGATACCGGTGGCCTGGTGCCTGACGACGTCGTGATCCGCATGGTCGAGGGACGCACGCGCGAGCCGGACTGCGCAAACGGTTACCTGTTCGACGGCTTCCCCCGCACCATCCCCCAGGCCGAGGCGATGAAGCGGGCCGGGCTCGCGATCGACTGCGTGCTGCAGGTCGATGTGCCGGACGAGGAGGTCGTGATGCGGCTCTCGGGCCGGCGCGTGCACCTCGCCTCGGGCCGCACCTATCACCTCCGGTTCAATCCCCCCCGCTCTGCCGGGAAAGACGACGTGACCGGCGAGCCGCTGGTGCAGCGCGACGACGACCGGGAAGACACCGTCAAGAACCGCCTCGCCCAGTATCACGCGATGACCCAGCCGCTGGTGGCGTATTTTCAGGCGTGGACCGCCAGCGGCGATCCGCGGGCCCCCCGCTACGTCCGGGTGCTCGGCATGGGCAGCGTGGACGAGATCCGGGAGGAGTTGTTCGCCGTCCTGTCCGGCGCCGCGCCACGCCAAAGCGCCACCCCCAACCCTTAGTGGCGGGCGGTCACCGAAAACCAGTAAAATCATGGGCTTTGCCGGCCGTCGGGCACCGCCTCCGGCCACCAGTAGAGAACAACGACCGTCACCGCCTTCGCGGCCGACGACAGATGGGAGACTGAAATGATGACTGCATCCTTGGGCCTCGTGATCGCGCTCGCCTGCGCGGCAATCGGCATCCTCTTCGGCATCATCTGGGCGATGGGCATCATGAAGCTGCCCGCCGGCAATGACCGCATGCGCGAGATCGCGGCGGCCATCCAGCAGGGCGCGGTCGCCTACCTGTGGCGCCAGTACAAGACGATCGCCGTCGTCGGCGTCATCCTGTTCTTCCTGATCGGATTCATGCTCGGCTGGACCATGGCCATCGGCTTCGCCTTCGGCGCCGTCCTGTCCGGCCTGACCGGCGTGATCGGCATGAACGTGTCCGTCCGCGCCAACGTGCGCACCGCCGAAGCCGCGCGCAAGGGCCTCAACGACGCACTGTCGGTCGCCTTCCGCGGCGGCGCCATCACCGGGCTGCTCGTTGTCGGCCTCGCACTCCTCGGCGTCGCCGGCTTCTTCTGGGTGCTGTATAACGGCGCGCCCGCCGGCACCAGCATCAAGGACATCGCGCATCCCCTGATCGGCCTCGCCTTCGGCGGCTCGCTGATCTCGATCTTCGCGCGCCTGGGCGGCGGGATCTTCACCAAGGGCGCCGATGTCGGCGCCGACCTCGTCGGCAAGGTCGAAGCCGGCATTCCCGAAGACGATCCGCGCAACCCGGCGGTGATCGCGGACAACGTGGGCGACAACGTCGGCGACTGCGCCGGCATGGCCGCCGACCTGTTTGAAACCTACGCGGTCACCATCGTCGCCACCATGCTGCTCGGCGCGCTGATGCTGTCCGATCCGGCTGTCGCGTTTAACGCGGCGGTCTACCCGCTCCTGCTCGGCGGCGTCTCCATCCTCGCCTCCATCGTTGGCTGCTACTTCGTGAAGGCGCGCGATGGCGGCAAGGTCATGAACGCCCTTTACCGCGGCCTCGCCGTGTCGGGCGTGATCGCGCTGGTCGCATTCTGGTTCGTCACCCAGATGCTGATGGGCAACATCAGCCTGTATTACCCCGAACTCTCGCCGTTGGGGCTGTTCGGCGCCGCGGTCATCGGGCTGGTGCTCACCGCGCTGATGGTCGTCATCACCGAGTACTACACCGCCACCGAGTATGCCCCGGTGCGCCACGTTGCGGCGGCCTCGACGACCGGCCATGCCACCAACATCATCGCCGGCCTCGGCGTGTCGATGAAGTCCACCGCATGGCCGGTGCTGGCCGTCTGCGCGGCCATCCTCGCCGCGTACGCGCTCGGCGGGCTCTACGGCATCGCCATCGCAGCGACCTCGATGCTGTCGATGACCGGCATCATCGTCGCGCTCGACGCTTACGGCCCGATCACCGACAACGCCGGCGGGATCGCGGAGATGGCCGGTCTGCCGGAGTCGGTGCGCGCGGTCACCGATCCGCTGGACGCGGTGGGCAACACCACCAAGGCGGTCACCAAGGGCTACGCCATTGGCTCGGCGGGCCTCGCCGCGCTGGTGCTGTTCGCCGACTACACGCACGCGCTGGATGCAGCCGGCAAGTCGGTCACCTTCGACCTCTCCAACCACTACGTCATCATCGGGCTCTTCATCGGCGGTCTCGTGCCCTACCTCTTCGGCGCGATGGCGATGGAAGCCGTCGGCCGCGCCGCCGGTTCCGTGGTGGTGGAAGTGCGCCGGCAGTTCAAGGAAATCCCGGGCATCATGGAAGGCACCGCCAAACCGGACTACTCAAAGGCGGTGGACCTGCTGACGCGCTCGGCGATCAAGGAAATGATCGTGCCGTCGCTGCTGCCGGTGCTGATCCCGATCGTGGTTGGCGTCGGCTTCGGGTGGCTCGGCGGCCCGGCTGCCGGCGCGCAAGCGCTGGGCGGCGTGCTGATGGGTACCATCGTGACCGGACTGTTCGTGGCGATCTCGATGACCACCGGCGGCGGCGCCTGGGACAACGCCAAGAAATACATCGAGGACGGCCACCACGGCGGCAAGGGTTCCGACGCGCACAAGGCGGCGGTGACCGGCGATACCGTGGGTGACCCGTACAAGGACACGGCCGGCCCGGCGGTGAACCCGCTGATCAAGATCATCAACATCGTGGCGCTGATGATCGTGCCGCTGCTGTAATCCGGCACCACACTCGCGCAAAGGGGCGGCCTGCGGGCTGCCCTTTTCATTTCCGCGGATCCGCATGCCTGACGCCACCCCTTCCCCCTCACGCACCGCCGTTGCCGGCATGCTCGCCCTGGTCGTGGCCATGGGCATTGGCCGCTTCGCCTTCACGCCGCTGCTGCCGCTGATGCAGCACGACGCCGGGCTCTCGTTGGTGGCCGGCAGCTGGCTCGCCTCGGCCAACTACGTGGGCTATATCGTGGGCGCGATCACCGCGGCGTGGCTGCCCGGCCCGCCCACGCGCTGGATCCGCGCCAGCCTCGCGTTGACCGCCGTCCTCACCGCAGCGATGGGACTGACGCAGGACACGACCGCGTGGCTGGCCTTGCGCGCATTGAGCGGCGTCGCCAGCGCCTGGGTGCTGGTGTGCGCCTCCACTTGGGCGCTGCAGCGCTTCGCTGACGCCGGCCGGCCGCAACTTGGCGGCGTGCTGTTCACCGGGGTGGGCGCCGGCGTGGCGTGCACCGGCGTGCTGGCCGCACTCGGCCTCGCGGCGGGCGCCACCTCGGCCATGTTGTGGTTGGCCTTCGGTGCGCTGGCCGCCCTCATCGCGGGCGGACTCTGGCCCGCATTCGTTGCGCAGCCTGCGCCCGCGGCCGCGGTGGGCACCGGCAGCCCCCGCGCACCAATGGGCCCGGCCGTCATCGTCCTGATCGTGACCTACGGCGTGTTCGGTTTCGGCTATATCGTCCCGGCAACCTTCCTGCCCGTGATCGCGCACGAAGCGCTCGGCGGCGCGACGATCACGGACTGGTTCTGGCCGGCCGTCGGCGTGACCGCCGCGGTCAGCACGCTGGTCGCGAACCGTCTCACCGCCCGCTACGGCAACACGGCGGTGCTGATCGGGAGTTTCCTGCTGGAAGGCATCGGGGTAGCCCTGCTCGTCCCGGCGCCGGGCGCTGCGGCCCTCGCACTGAGTGCGCTCCTGGTCGGCGCCACCTTTGTCGTCGTCACCCTGGCGACGCTGCGTGCCGCGCGCGAACTGACCGGTGCGGACTCCAGCAGCCTGATCGGCATCCTGACCGCGGCCTTCGGCGTCGGCCAGATCGCCGGGCCGCTCGCGGCGGGCTATGTCGTGCACACGCACGGCAGCTTCGTGCCGGTGCTGGCGGTGGCCGCCGCCGCCATGTTCCTCTCCGCCGGGGCGCTCTACGCAGCCCTCCGCCGCGGGTCGCCGCAGGCGCCCGCTATATAATCGTGATCCACAACGCAAAGGGGCTCTCCGTGCATTTCCCGATCGGCGACCGCAAACCCGTGTTCAAGGGCGACTACTGGATCGCGCCGAATGCCGCCGTGATGGGCTCGGTCGTACTCGAAGCCAATGCCAGCGTGTGGTACGGCTGCACGGTGCGCGGCGACAATGAACAGATCACGATCGGCGAGAACTCGCAGGTGCAGGACGGCGCCGTGCTGCATGCCGATCCCGGCTTTCCCCTCACGCTAGGCAAGGGGGTGAGCATCGGTCATCTGGCGATGGTGCACGGCTGCACGATCGGCGACGGCAGCCTCATCGGCATCAAATCGGTGATCCTCAACGGCGCGGTGATCGGCAAGAACTGCCTGATCGGCGCCAACACCCTGATCGGGGAAAACAAGGTGATTCCCGATGGCTCCCTGGTCCTCGGCTCGCCCGGCAAAGTCGTGCGGCCGCTGACGCCGGAGCAGATCGCCAACATCAACGGCATCGCGCTCAACTACGTGAAAAAGGCCCAACGGCACCGCGACGCGTTGGCTGCCGCGGGCCTCTAGCCCACCGAAAAGTTACGGCACGGCACACCATGAACCCCGAGATCCGGAAGTTCTGGCAAACCGCCGACTTTCGCCATATCAATCCCGCGGCGGACACGGAATTTCCGGAGGGGTGGGACGTACGGGAAGAGTTGCGGGACAGCCTCGCCGATCGTTCCGTCGCGGAAATAGGATGCGGCTACGGACGTCTTTGCGCCGCGTTTCAAGCGGAGCGTTATGTTGGATACGACCTGAGCCCGACGGCGATTGCGGAAGCGCGCCGTCGCTTTCCAGCGTACCGGTTTACCGTCATGTCGGAGGACAACGACTTCGCGCCCAGCGAGGCCGTATTGCTCTATACCGTGCTGCTGCACGTGGACGACAACGACATCGGACCTTTTATCGAACGACTTGCCGCCAAGACGAACTTCGTACTCGTCGCGGAGATCATGGGGCGGGCCTGGCGACGCGCAGGCGATCCGCCGGTATTCAATCGCGAACGACAGGAATACGTGGACATGTTCGCCCGCCAGGGTTTTGCCCTGGATGACATCGTGACCGCGCCCTACGCCCGTTACAAAAATACGCAGATCACGTTCCTGGCATTTACCAATCAACGCCCCGTCCAAGAAGGACTGCCCGCATGACGAAATTCGGCTTCCGCATCCGCACCCGCAACGGGCTGGTGGTGGAAAACCTGCAGGTCCAGGCGAAGGACCGTCCGGACGCCGAGCGCAAGATCGGGCAGATCTACCATCACTGCGAGATCATAGACTGTCGGGAAGTGGGCGAGGCCGCGAAGGAACCCGGCGCGCTGGATCTGGAGGACGTGATCTCGCTGATCGGGCGCGAACCCGGGCAGACCAAGGGCTGAACGTCAGTCCAGGAATTTCGTCCTGGCGAGTTCGTCCGCCAGCGCGGCGTAGTCTTTCGCCCCGCGGCTCTCCGGCGCATGGGTGAGCACGTCGACGTTGTGCGCAGGACTTTCCGCGATCGACACGTTCTCCACGATACGCGTTTCACACACTTCCGTGCCGTAGCGTTCACGCAGCGTCTTGTCGATGTCCCACGACATCTTGCGGCGGCCGTCGAAGCGCGTCACCACGTAGCGGCGCTCCATGCGGCGTTTGAGCACGTTCTCCAGCGCGCGCAAGGTGCGGTCGATCTGCTGCGCGCCCTTGGTGGCGAGGTAATCCGCCGAAATCGGCACCAACACGCGGTCGGCGGCGAAGATCGCGTTGAGCGACAGCACCCCCAGCATCGGGCAGACGTCCATCACGATCGGGCGGTCGGTATTCAGCGCTTCGCGCACGATGCCTTGGTTCAGCCGGTTCAGGACCTGCGGGCCCTTGCCAAACTGGGAGTCCACCTTGGCGAGATCGAGGTGCGCGGGGATGACCTTGCAGCCGCCCGCGCCTTCGCGCACCAGCATGGTCAGCGTGCGATTGTCGCTATAGAAGCCGTAAAGGCTTTCGCGGCCCTCGTCCACGCCGACGTTGTGGATGGCCGTAAGGTGCGCCTGCGGATCGAGGTCGATGAGCAGGGGATCGCGGCCCGCGCGTGCCAGCACGGCGGCGAGGTTGAGCGCCGTCGTCGTCTTGCCGACGCCGCCCTTCTGGTTGAACACCGCGATCTTGGCCATCAGACACTCACACGACCGGACCCACTGTGGAAAAGCCAAAGTATGCGACCGGAATCATGCCCTTGGCAATGCTTCCTGTTTCGCTTTCCCGGAAACGCCCCGAACAGACTGAGCGGAAATGACAAAGGCGTGACGGCCGTCACGCCTTTGCCGAAAACGCAGCGGTTAACGCTCCTGCCAGTGCGTTTGCGGGGCAGATCCCGGAAAGCCGAAGTCGCGCGGCGCCAGCCCGGCATGGAACCAGGTCACGAAGGTATAAACGGTGAAGATCGGCACCCGCAGGTGGCGCTGCATTGCCGCCGCGTAGGGCCCCATGTTGTGGTTTTCGCAAACGATCGCGCCGACATCCGGATGCTTGCCGAGCAGTGCTTCGCCGGCGTCGAGGATGTCGCGCTCGGCCTGCACGTAGTCCATGTCCAGGGTGTCGTCCAGCATCACGCGGGTGAATTCCTTGCCGCCTTCCGTGCCCATGATCGGCGTGTCGTGCGGCGCGCCAACCGCATCCCAATGTTCGGGCGTGACGCGATTGCCCTGCACCGACAGCACGCCCACGCGCTTGCCCGGCGGCAGCAGCGCCTGCACCAGGGGAATCTGCATCAGCGACGAACTCGCCACCGGCACGTTGACGTGGGCGGCCAGCGCCTTCTGGAAAATCGCGAGGAAACCGCCGGTGGTGGTGATGCCGTCCGCCCCTTCCTTCACCAGTTCCTCCGCCGCCTTAAGGAAGGCAGGGCCGAGGCCCTGGCCCTTTTCGTGGATCACCACGCGCGCGGACGCGCCGGGGACCACCTTGTAGAGCACCGGAAAGGGCCAGGTCAGCGCGTTGCCGGTGTCGCCCGGCGGCCGCGGCCATTTCGTGTCGAGCATGATGATGCCCATGCGGGCGCCGTATACCGTTTTACCGCCGAGTCCTGTCCTTGCGCTCACCTTGAATGCTCCGTTGATGACTGCGGTAAACAACAATGGATGGAAGCCGCGAGAAGCGGCGCGGCTATACTAACCGATTGGGGAAGCGAAGCGTCAGCAGGCATCCTGTTCGCTTTCCCGATGGGCAAGAAACTACTCCACGGGGATTATCCATGACACTCAGCCCTACACGCTCGGTCGCATTGGCCGTCACCATAGCCGCAGCGGTCGCGTCGCCGGCCTTCGCGCAGACCTGGCCAGCGAAACCGGTCCGCCTCGTCGCTCCCTTCACTGCCGGCGGCCCCGTCGACATCACGGCCCGCATCCTCGCGCAGAAGCTCACGGACGCGTGGGGGCAGCAGGTGGTGGTCGACAACCGCGCCGGCGCGAGCGGCATGATCGGGGCGGAGCTGGTGGCAAAATCGCCACCCGATGGCTACACCCTGCTCGTGAGCTCGTCAATCCACGTGATCGTGCCCAGCCTGTTCGCCAAGATGGGTTACGACCCGCTTCGTGACTTCGCCCCCGTGACGGTCGTCTCCTCCTCGCCACTGCTGCTGGTAGTCACGCCCTCGTTGCCGGTGAAGAACATCAGGGAATTCGTCGCGCTGGCGAAAGCACGCCCGGGCGAACTGTCGTTCGCCTCCAGCGGCAGCGGCTCCTCGACGCATCTCACCGCGGAGCTGTACAAGACCGCCACCGGCACGAAGATGGTGCACGTGCCGTACAAAGGCCAGTCGCAGGCCCTGACCGATGTGATCTCCGGCCAGGTGCCCTTCATGTTCAACAGCCTGCCGCCCGTGCTCGAATTCGTGAAGGCGAAGCGCCTGCGTGCGCTGGGCATCACCGCGGCCCAGCGCTTCAACGCATTGCCCGAGGTGCCGACCTTCGCGGAGTCCGGCTACAAGGATCTCGTCACCGGCTCGTGGTACGCGGTGTGGGCGCCGGCGAAGACACCCGAGACGCTGATCACCCGCCTCAACGCCGACATCGTCAAGGTCGTCAACCTGCCGGAGGTGCGCAGCCGCATCCTCGAACTGGGCGGCGAGCCCATCGGCAACACGCCGGCGGAATTCGATGCCTTCCAGAAAGCGGAGGCAGCGCGTTGGGCGAAGGTGGTCAAAGAGTCGGGCGCGAAAGCCGAGTAAACCGCCATATTGCAAAGATCAATTAGCCGCAGAGACGCAGAGAACGCAGAGAAAAGCTGAACAGAAATATAACAGCAGAGACCTGATTTTTACCTTGAGCTCTCTGCGTCTCTGCGGCTCATTCGCTTTTCGCCTTACAAAACGCCTGAAGTTCCGCCGTCCACGTTGATGCACGACCCCGTCACGTAGCTCGCCATATCCGACGCGAGATACACGATCACTTTCGCAACTTCGTCCGGCTCGCCCAGCCGGCCCAGCGGCACCCTGGGGCCGAGCCGCCGGTAGTGGTCTTCGACCGACAGGCCGGCCTGTGCGGCGCGCAGTTCCTGCTGCCGCGACTTGATCCAGCCCAGCCCGATCGCGTTCACGCGGATGTTGTCGCCCGCGACTTCCTTCGACAGCCCCTTGGTGAAGGCCAGCCCCGCGGCGCGGCTTACGCTGGTGGGAAAGGAAGCCGCGTGCGGCGTCTTCGCACCTGCCATGCTGATGTTGACGATGCTGCCGCCGCCCTGTTTGCGCATGTGCGGGATCGCGGCGCGCGCGGCGCGCACCTGCGCCATCAGCTTCACGCTCAAGTCGTATTCCCACTTCGCGTCGTCGGCCTGCTCGAACGGCCCCTGGGAGGTGCTGCCGGCGTTGTTGACGAGGACATCGATGCGACCGAAGCGCCGCACCGTGTCGGCGATGAAGCGCTCCATCTCGCCCGCCTTCGACGCGTCGGCCGGCATCGTCAGCACGTCGCCGCCCAGTGCCGTCAACTCGGCGGCAAAAGCCTTCAGCACTTCCGCGCGGCGGGCGCAGAGGGCGAGCTTCGCCCCCTCGGCGACGAAGCGGAGCGCCGTGGCGCGGCCGATGCCCTCGCTGCCGCCGCTGATGGCGACGACCTTGCCGCGCAGACTGAACTCCAAGCGCTACTTCGCCTGCGCCATCGCCCGCGAGGTCTCGCGCACCGCCCGCAGGATGTGCTCGGGCGTCTGTGGCGCGCTGGTGCAGCCCGGTGTCAGCAGGAACTTGCGCTTGCCGGCCTGCTTGAACGCGTCCCACATCTCCTCGCGGATCTCGGGGATGGAGCGCTCCTGGATCTTCTGTTCGTTGATGCCGCCCATCAGGCACTTGTCCGTCATCTTGCGCAGTTCGGCGAGCGTGGGATTGCCCTTCAGCCGGTCCGACACGCTGAACACCTCGACCGGGTAGTCCAGCACGCGCTGCATGTCCACGTGCGTGCCGTGCACGTGCAGGATGCGCACCATGCCCGCCATCGCTTCGCACACCCGCAGGTCGAAGGGGCGCAGGAAGGTCTTGAAGGTTGCGTCGTCGATGCCGCGATCACCGGGGGGCGCGATGGCGCCGTTGATCGAGTACAGCACGCCATCGCAGCCGGCCTGCTTCAGTTCCCGCAGGTAGCCGCACACTGTCTCGGTCACCGCATCGAGCATCTTCAGCGCTTCCCGCGGGTTGCCGTAGATCAGTTCGGCCTTGCTGAAGCCCGCGCGGCGCAGCACCTGCTGGAAGGGGTCGAAGAAGGTGTCCACGATGGGCACGTCGGGGCCCAGTTCCTTGCGCAGCGAACGGATCAGTTGCAACTGCTGCTGGTAGCACTGGATCGTGACCGGCAGCTTCTCGAAGCGCAGCATGTCGGCGGGTTTCTCGAGCGTCTCCATGCCTTCGGGCAGCGGGTATCGGTAGTCGTGCATCACCTTGGCGATATCCCAGTCGTAAGTACGCACGAAGGTCGCGTGGCGGCGCGCCGCCTCTTCGGGGGCCAGCGCGTCGGTAACGAAATGCACCCAGACCGTGCACGGCGGATGATCGACCTCGCCGCCGGCAACGGCAGCCATGAAACGTTCGCGTTTGTTCATCGTCGTCCTTTTGTAAAAAACATCCGGCGGCGTCAGCCAACATACTCCAGCGGCAGCGCGGTAGTGTATTTGATCTGCTCCATCGCGAAACTCGAGCTGACATCGGTCAGGTCCACGATCTTGATCAGCTTCTTGTAGATGGCGTCGTAGGCCGCGATGTCGGGCACCACGACCCGCAGCAGGTAGTCGATGTCGCCGCTCATGCGGTAGAACTCGACCACCTGCGGGATGTCAGCCACGCCCCTGGCGAAGCGCTCCAGCCAGACGGCGTTGTGCTGGCTGGTCTTGACCGCCACGAACACGGTGACGCCGACGTTGAGCTTCGCCGGGTCGCACAAGGCAACTTCCCGGCGGATGATGCCCTCGTCCTTCAGTTTCTGGATGCGGCGCCAGCAGGGCGCGGAGGACAAGTTCACCTTCTCCGCAATGGCGGATACGGACAGGGACGCGTCCTCCTGCAGCAGTTTCAGGATCTTCTTGTCGGTGGCGTTCATGGCGGCATGGGATTAATTTGCATGGTACAGGCATTTAACCGCAATAATATTGCTCTAGATTCGCATTTTAAGGCAATAAATGCAAAAAACTTTCCGGCGTACATGCTTATGATGGCGGCATTCCCGCTGCCCCGGAGCCCTCGCCATGCGCCTCACCCGGATCTTCACCGAGCATCCCGCCACCGTCGGCGAAACCTACTGGCAGCATCTGGTCCACGCCTGCGGCTTCGCCTTCTGGATGGTGGCCGGCGGCATCGCGTGCTTCCTCCACGCGCTGTTCCCGTTCGCCTGCGTCACCACCGGCAGCGGCATCATCCGCAAGTTGCACGACCGCATGGTGGTCAATCGGAACCCGCTGACTGTCGCGACTGCCGACACCCCCGGCAGCGCGCTCCCGCAGTAAGCGGGCTTCCCGCCTCGCCCGCAACAGTTCACTGCTGTTGACCGCGCTTTCCGTTGCGCCGCACAATACCGGCGTGACTGACTTGTCGACCAAGCGCCCGATTAAGCACGCCGTCCGTGTGCTGCTGTACTGCGCGCTGGGCCTGCTAGCGCCGTCGGCACAGGCTGCGGACAAGGCCGCAGGTAGCGACTACCCCAACCGCCCGATCCGTTTCATCTCGCCTTTCCTGCCCGGCGGCTCGCAGGACGTGATCGCGCGCATCGTCGGCGGCCGGCTCGCTGAGCGGCTCGGGCAGCCGGTCGTCGTCGACAACCGCAGCGGCGCGGCCGGCATCATCGCCACCGAACTCACCGCCCGCGCGCAGCCCGACGGCCACACGCTGCTGATGATCACCGCCGGGCCGATCACGATCGCACCCAGCCTGCAGTCCAAATTGCCGTACGACCCGCAGAAAGATCTCGCGCCAGTCACCCAGCTCGTCGAAACGCCCATGGCGCTGATGGCGAGCCCCGCGTTCCCGGCGAAATCGGTGGCGGAAGCCATCGCGCTCGCCAAAGCCAGGCCCGGCCAGCTCAACTACGCCTCGGTCGGCAACGGCAGCATCTCGCATCTGACGATGGAACTGTTCAAAACGTACACCGGCACCGAAATGACCCACGTGCCATACAAGGGCGCGGTGCCGGCCTTCACGGACCTCATCGGCGGCCAGGTGCAGCTGCTGTTCATCACCACGGCTTCGGCACAGCCGTTTACCGCCAGCGGCAAGGTGCGCGCGCTGGGCGTGGCCGCAAACAAGCGCTCTGCCATAATGCCCGAGGTGCCGACCATCATCGAAGCCGGCGTGAAGAACTTCGAAGTGCCGGTCTGGGCCGGCGTGGCGACCACCGCCGGCACGCCCAAGCGGGTGATCGACCGCCTCTATCGCGAAATACACGCCGTCCTGCAAATGCCGGAAACGCGCGAGCGGCTCGCGACGCTCGGCTCCGAGGTGGTCGGCAGCACGCCCGAGCAGTTCGCGACGCTGCTGAAAGAAGACCGGGCGCGCTGGGCGAAAGTCATCAAGACCGCCAACGTCAAGGTTGAGTAATCCCGAAAGGACTCCGCATGCGAACCGCACTGGCATTTGTACTGACCCTCGGCACCGCAACCGGGGCCTTCGCCGCCTCGAAAGACGCGGGCGGCGACTACCCCAGCCGCCCGATCCGGATGGTGGTGCCATCGCCCCCGGGCGGCACGCTCGATCCGATCACGCGCGTGCTGGGCGAATCGCTCGGCAAGGCCTTCGGCCAGAACGTCATCATCGACAACCGTCCCGGCGCCAACTTCAACGTCGGCATGGCGCTCACCGCCAAGTCGGAGCCCGACGGCTACACCCTGGTGATGGCCTCCTCCGGTGCGCTCGCGATCAACCTCCACCTCTACAAGGACCTGCCCTTCGATCCGGTCAGGGACTACGAGCACATCGTCCTCTACGGCGACGTGCCGAATATCCTGGTCGTGCATCCGTCGCTGCCGGCGAAGACGCTGAAGGAATTCACCGACTACGCGCGCGCCAACCCGGACAAGATCAGTTTCGGCTCCTCCGGCAACGGCAGCTCCATGCACCTGGCGGGCGAACTCTTCAAGGTGCTGACCAAGACGCAGATGGTCCACGTGCCTTACAAGGGTGCGGACCTCGGCACCCAGGATCTCATCGCCGGCCGCATCCAGGCCATGTTCCAGTTGATGACCGGCATCTGGCAGCAGGTGAAGGCCGACCGCGTGCGCGCGATCGTTGTGCTGTCGCCGCGTCGCTCGCAGCAGTTGCCGGACGTACCGACCTCCACTGAAGCGGGCATGAAGGGGCTGGAATCCTCCGCCTGGTTCGGCCTGCTCGCACCCAAAGGCACGCCAAAGCCGATCGTGATGAAGCTGAACGCCGAAACCAACCGCCTGCTGGCGGATCCCGCGTTCCGCAAGCGCATTATGGACATCGGCGTCGAGCCGCTGGGCGGCAGCAGCGAAGACTTCAACAAGTTCCTGGCCGCCGAGATCAGGAAGTGGGGCGAGGTCGTCCGGCTCTCCGGCGCGAAGATCGACTAATCCGCCCGCGCGCCCGACGCCTTCACCACCGCCGCCCACTTTGCGATATCGCGCCGGATCGTCTCGGCGAACTGCTCTGGCGTCGAGCCCACGGCTTCCGCGCCTTCCAGCCGCAGGCGCTCCTGCATTTCCGGCGTGCGCACGATGCGCGCGATTTCCTGGCTGAGCTTCACGACGATGTCGCGCGGCGTGCCGGCCGGCGCCAGCACGCCAAACCACGCGACGGCTTCGAAGCCCGGCAGACCGGCTTCGGCCAGCGTCGGAACTTCCGGCGCCGCAGCCGCACGGGTCAGCGTGGTCACGCCCAGTGCCCGCAGCTTGCCGGCCTTCACCTGCGGCAACGCCGGCGGAATGTTGGGAAAGGCGAGCGCGACTTCACCGGACATCACGCCCACCACCGCGGCCGGCGCGCCCTTGAACGGCACGTGCACGAGGCACACCCCGGCGGCCAGCTTGAATAATTCACCGGTCAGGTGGGCGGTGCTGCCGTTGCTGCCGGAGCCGAAGGTCAGCGTGTCCGGCTTCTGCTTCGCCAGCACTATCAGCTCGCGCACGGTCTTGGCCGGCAGCGACGGATGCACGATCAGGATGTTGGGCGCGGACGACACCAGCGTGACGGGCGCGAAGTCCTTCACCGGGTCGTAGGGTAGCTTCGCATACAGGCTCGCGTTGACCGCGTGCGAGCCGGCGTTCGCCATCACCAGCGTATAGCCATCCGCTGGCGCCTTCGCCGCCGCTTCACTGCCGATGATGCCGCCCGCGCCGCCCCGGTTCTCGACGACTACCGTCTGCCCCCAGGCTTCCGTGAGCTTCTGCCCGACCGCCCGCGCCATGATGTCTGGCCCGCCGCCCGGCGTGGACGGCACGATCAGGCGGATCGATTTCACAGGATAGGATTGCGCGACGGCCGGCACGGCCAGCGTGCCCGCCATGAGCAGCAGGAACGTGCGCATCATGGCGCCGCCCACCCGCGCGCGCGCTCGACCGCCCGCCGCCATTCGCCGAGCCTGCGTTCGGCTTCCTTCTTAAGCATCGCTGGCTCGAAGCGACGGTCCGCCCGCCATTGGCGATCGATCTCGGCATCGTTTTTCCATACACCTCTCCCTCGTCCCGCAAGATAAGCCGCGCCCAGCGCCGTCGTTTCCGCCACTGCCGAGCGCACCACCGGCACCCCGGCGAGGTCGGCCTGGAACTGCATCAGCAGGTCGTTACGCGCCGCGCCCCCGTCCACGCGCAGTTCGGCGAGCGGTCGGCCAGTGTCCTGCGTCATCGCTTCCAGCACGTCGGCCGCCTGGAACGCAATCGATTCGAGCGCGGCGCGCGCGAGGTGCCCGCCGGTCGTGCCGCGCGTCATGCCCACCACGGTGCCGCGGGCGTAGGGGTCCCAGTACGGGCTGCCGAGGCCCGCGAACGCCGGCACGAACACCACGCCGCCGGCATCCGGCTCGGTAAGCGCCAGCGTTTCCACCTCGGCCGAAGTACGGATCAGTTTCAGGCCGTCGCGCAGCCATTGCACCACAGCCCCCGCGATGAACACGCTGCCTTCCAGCGCGTACTCCAGGGTTGTTCCCGTTCGCCAGGCGACGGTCGTCAGCAACTGGTGGCGGGAGGCCACGCGCTCTGTTCCCGTGTGCATCAGCATGAAGCAGCCGGTGCCGTAGGTGTTCTTCACCATGCCGGGCGTCACGCAGCGCTGGCCGTAGAGGGCCGCCTGCTGGTCGCCGGCGATGCCGGCGATGGGGATGCGCGCCCCGAACAGGCCTGCCGCTGTCTCGCCGAGCACGCCCGAGGAGGACACCACCACGGGCAGGACCGCACGCGGCACCCGCAGCAGAGTCAGCAGTTCATCGTCCCAGTCGCCGCGGGCGAGATCGAACAGCATCGTCCGCGAGGCATTGCTCGCATCCGTGGCGTGCACGGCGCCGCCGGTCAGGTTCCACACCAGCCAGGTATCGACCGTGCCGAACGCCAGTTCGCCGCGTTCGGCGCGCGCCCGCGCACCGGGCACATGGTCGAGCAGCCACGCCAGCTTGGTGCCGGAGAAATAGGCGTCCGGCACGAGTCCCGTCTTGCGCGCAATCATTTCCGCATGACCCTCCGCGCGCAGGCGGTCGCAAACCTCGGCTGTGCGCCGGTCCTGCCAGACGATCGCGTTCGCCAGCGGACGGCCGCTAGCGCGTTCCCACAACAGGGTCGTCTCGCGCTGGTTGGTGATGCCGATCGCGGCGATGTCGGGCGCCGTCAACCCCGCGCGGGCGATCGCTTCCTGTGCGACCGCCAGTTGCGTCGCCCACAGGTCCTCCGGGTTGTGCTCGACCCAGCCGGGCTGCGGGAAGAGTTGGCGGAATTCGCGCTGCGCGACGCCGCGGATGCCACCGGCGTCATCGAACACGATGGCGCGCGAACTGGTGGTGCCCTGGTCGAGCGCGAGGATGTAAGGCATGAGTGATGGGTGATGGGTGATGGGTGATGGGTGATGGGTAATGGGGAATCGTTGGAACCCCGTTTACCCATTACCCATTACCCATCACCCATTACTCATTCCCTATTCCCGCTTGACCCGCTTCATGCGGTAAACCGCACCCGCTCCGGATAGTCCGTGATCAGCGCATCCAGTGGCAGCGCCGCGCAGGATCTGTGCTCGTCCTCGGTGACGGCGCCGTAGACGGCCGTGCGCCAGCCGCGTTCGCGCGCCTCGGTCACCAGCACCGGGTCGAGGATGTTGTAGTCCCAGACCAGCGTACGGACGTTAGCCGCCGCGCCCTGCGTCAAGGCGGCAAGATTCGACGGCCGATGAGCGCACAACAGGCCGCAGTCGAGCCGGGGGAGCGCGGCGGCCACGGCCGCCACCACGTCGTGCCGGAAGGCCGTGACGAGCAGGCGGCGCTTCCCGGCCAGTGGCGCCAGCACGGCCAGCGTGGCGCGCACCGCCTCGGGATGCTTGATTTCCACGTTCCACAGCAGCCCCGGCTGCGCCTCCAGCGCCTCTTCCAGCCGCGGCACCGCATGGCCGTAATCGCGCCCGACCTCGTCCCGGGTCAGGCCGGACACCGCCCGTCCGCGCGGCGTCACCCGGTCGTGCACGAGCAGGGGGATGCCCTCCACGGAGAGCCGGACATCGGTTTCGATGCCATCAACGCCCTCACGTGCCGCCGCCGCAAACGCTTCCAGGGTGTTCTCCGGATGCCGGGCGTGATAGCCGCGATGTGCCAAAACCAGCATGGTTCTCCCCTCAGGCACGCGGTGTTTTCCCCCTCCGCGTGGTATGGATTCGCGCCCGGATTCCGGTATCATACTGTGGCAAATAACACAGACAGGGGGCGACCTTGATTTTTTACGCTTTTTACGTCGTCGCGACCATCATGCTGATCCTGCATTTCACCGGGTGGCTCAAGCGCCACAATGTGGAATGGCTGGTGCTGGTGCTGGCGGTGGCGGTATTCCCCATCGTGATTTTCTTCCGCTAGGCGGCCGCGCGCGTTCGCCCCGCGGCGCCAGCCTCTGGCTGATCTTTCCCCGCACCTCCTAGTTATGTGGCCACTCGCCGACCGAAGGCGCCCTGGACCGGCTGCAAGGTCAATCCGCGCTTGAGCCGTCGCCCTCCCCGGCAGACAATGAGCCCTTCATTCACCACAGACAAAGCCGCGCCGACGGCTTGTGGCCTGGAACCATGCCCTCGGATCTGCCCAAGATCTTCTCAGACGATGAGTTCGACGCCGCGAAGCAGCAGCAGTTGGACAAGCGTATGCGGCACGACCGCTGGGATCCTTCGGGGGCCCGCGCCATACCGCTGCCGACCGATGGCAAACCCGAGTGCACGCTGGAACAGTCCTTTCCGCATATCGGCCGCAAGCTTATCTCCCTGTGGGGTACGGACGTCTGCGGTCTTTACTTGAAAACCCTGATCGTCTCCGACCGCGAAACGCGCAAGGGTTTTCCGCTCGATGTCATTGAAGACCTGCTCATGCTGCACGTCATCAACGAAATGGTGTCCCGCAAGATTGGCTTCGCGTCGCCGCCCAAGCTGCCGCCCAAGGCTTAGGCGGCCGGGCGCGCAGGGCCGCTCCGGCGTTCCGCACCCCGCGAGTCGTTGACATGTCAGGACGCGGCCCCTAGCATGACGCCTCCTTGCTGCACTGCACACCGCCGCGTTTTCTCCCATGCAACTGACGCTCGCCCGGCCCCGCGCGCCGGGCAAACCCATCCCGCTGCTGTCGCAGCGCGCCTACGAGCGCATCAAGCACGAGGTCATCACCTGCGCCATCGCCCCGGGCACCGAGATTTCGGAAAACGTCCTGTGCGCCCAGTTCAAGCTCGGCAAGGCGCCGGTGCGCGCCGCTTTGTCGCGGCTGACCCACGACGGCCTGGTCCGGGCGGTGCCGCGCCGGGGCTACGTGGTCGCCCCGGTCACGCTGAAGCACATCCACGACGTCTTTGAACTGCGGCTGATGCTGGAGCCGCCCGCCGCGCGCATGGCCGCCGGCCGCATCGAAGCCCAGCGCCTGCGCGCGCTGGATGAAGCCTGCGCCGCGGGCTACCAGCCCGGCGACGCCAAAAGCACCGCGCGCTTTCTCGATGCCAACAAGGCGTTCCATATCGCCATCGCGGAAGCCACCGGCAATCCCCGGCTGGCGGCGATGATCGACCAGTTGCTCGACGAAATGACGCGCTTGCTGCATCTCGGTTTGGGCTCGCGCAACCGCACCAGCGAAATGCAGCACGAACATCGCACGCTGGTGAAGGCCCTCACGCGCCGCGACGGCGAGGCCGCGGAACGCATCTGCCGCGAGCAGATCGAGGCCGCGCGCGCGATGGTGCTGTCGGCGGTGATGAGCAGCGCGTCCGTCATGAACCTTGCCCTCGGCATCGACTGATCCCCCTTCACCCCCCGTCCCGGAGAACCCCTTGAAAGCCGTCGTCCTGAAGCAGCATGGCCAGATCGCCGACCTCGAACTCGTGTCCGACTTTCCCGACCCGAAGGTCGAGCCCGGCCACGTCGTCATCCGCGTCCGCGCCACTTCCTTCAATTACCACGATGTGTTCACCGTGAAGGGCATGCCGGGCATCAAGGTGCCCTTCCCCATGATCATCGGCCTCGACCTCGCCGGCGAAATCCTGGAAATCGGCGAGGGCGTCACCGGCTGGAAAGCGGGCGACCGCGTGCTGGTGAATCCGCTCAACAAGAAAAAAGGCCTGATGGGCGAGATGATGCACGGCGGCCTGGCGGAGAAATGCCTCGTGGCCGCCGACCAGTTGATCGCGATGCCGGACAAGGTGAGCTTCGAGCAAGCCGCGTCCCTGCCCGTCGCCTACGGCACCGCGCACCGCATGATCGTGACCCACGACACCATCAAGAAGGGCGACAAGGTACTGGTGCTCGGCGCCAGCGGCGGCGTCGGCACCGGCTGCGTGCTGCTCGCCAAGCTGCGCGGCGCGGAAGTCATCGCCTGCGCGTCCAGCGCGGACAAGATCCAGCGCCTGAAGGACCTCGGCGCCGACCACGTCATCAATTACAAGGAAACGGACTTCTCGAAGTGGGCGATCGAACAATACGGCAAACCGCAACGCCGCAATTACGAGGGCGGCGTAGACGTGGTGATCAACTTCACCGGCGGCGACACCTGGGGCCCCACGCTGCGCTGCGTGAAGCGCGGCGGCAAGATTCTCGTCTGCGGCGCCACCGCCGGCTACGACCCCAAGGAAGACCTGCGCTACGTGTGGAGCTTCGAACTCCAGATCATCGGCTCCAACAGCTTCTACGACGAAAACCTGAAGGCGCTGATGGACCTGATCCAGACCGGCGCCATGAAGCCCGTCATCGACGAAGTGCTGCCGCTGGAAAAGGCCGGCGAAGGCCTGAAGCTGATCGAGAACCGCGAAGTGTTCGGCAAGGTGGTTGTTACCCCCTAATGACCGATATCGTCCTCACCTGCCCGGAGCCGCGCGGCTACCCGGGCAACCTCGGCAAACCCTTCGCGGACGCTACCAGCGAAGCGATTGCGGTCGTCGATCTCGGCGACAGCGCGGACGCCCAGCGCCGGACGCTGTCCTGCCGCGCGCTCGATGCGCACTGCGACGCCGTCGCCCGCGGATTGCGGCTGGCGGGGGTACACGCCGGCGACCGGGTGGTGATCCTCTCGCTCAACCGCTGGGAGTTCGTCGCCACGCTGCTGGGCGCCATGCGCGCCGGCGTCGTGCCAGTGCCGATCAATGTAAAACTGCCGGCCGACGCCGTCGCCTACATTGCGCGCGATGCGGATGCCCGGATCGCCTTCATCGGTCCGGGGCTGGCGAAACTGGTCCCGGCCGGGCTGCGCACGATCGAATACGGCCGCAGCTTCGAGTCGTTCTGCGACCCCGGTACCTTCGACGCTATCGAACCCGCACCCGACACGGTGGCCATTCAGCCCTATACCTCCGGGTCCACCGGGCGCCCCAAGGGTGTCCTGCTGTCGCACTACGGCCAGAACTGGAGCCGGCGGCTCATCGCCTGGAACCGGCGCACGGCGCCCGCCGACGCGCTACTGGTGGCGGCGCCGCTGTACCACAAGAACGCGCTGAATGCGGTCAAGCAGGCCTTCACCGGTGGCGCCCGCAGCGTGCTGCTCCCGCAGTTTGACGTCGTCCGCTACCTCGCGGCGATCGGCGCCGAACGCTGCACCGTCATCTCCGGCGTGCCGACGATGATGGCCATGCTGCTCGCGCAGAAGGCGCAACTGGCGGCCACCGACGTGTCCTCGGTGCGCACCGTCATGATGGGCTCAGCGCCCGCGTCGCCGGCCCTGCTGGCGGAACTGCAGGCCGTCTTCCCGCGCGCGGAGATCCTGATCAACTACGGCGTAACCGAGGGTGGGCCGCTGCCGCTCGGCCCGCACCCCGACGGCAAACCGCGACCGCTTGGCTCCGTCGGTTACCCCGCGCCCGGCGTGGAGGTCAGGCTGGTCGGCGGCGCCTCCGAGGACGAGGGCGAATTCGTCACCCGCAATCCCGGCGTGCTGCTCGGGTACCACAACCTCCCCGCAGAAACGGCCAAGCGGATCCGGGACGGCTGGTACTACAGCAGCGACATCTTCCGGCGCGACGCGGAAGGCTTCTACACCTTCGTCGGCCGCACCGACGACATGTTCGTCTGCGGCGGCGAGAACATTTTCCCGGTCGAGGTGGAGGCCCTGCTGGAGAAGCATCCGGCGGTCAACCAGGCCGTGGTGCTGCCGTTCGCGCACGAACTGAAAGGCCAGGTGCCTTACGCCTTCGTCACGCTCAAGGCCGGCAGCCAGACGGTAGAAGATGCACTCAAGACCTACGCGCTAGCGCACGGCCCGGCCTACATGCACCCGCGGCGCGTCTTCGTCCTCGACCGTATTCCCCTCGGCGGCACCAACAAGGTGGACGTCAGCCAATTGCGCGCCGGCGTCACCGCTGGTCTTTATGAACCCGTCTCTCAAGGAGCCCCCCATGGCTGAACCGGCCACCGTCGAACAATTGCAGAAACTCATCACGCGCGGACCGTTCAACCAATGGCTCAACTTCACGATGCTGTCCGCGGGCCCGGAAGGCATCGAGGTTCGCGCGCAATGGCGCGAGGAATGGGTGGTGCACCCCGACCGCCGCTACACGCACGGCGGCATCCTCGCCGCCATCGTGGATGTCGCCGCGGACTACGCGCTCGCGGCGCAGCTCGGCCGGCCGGTGCCGACCATCGACATCCGTGTCGACTATCACAAGGCCGCGATGCCCGGCGACCTGACGGCCAAGGCCAAGGTCGTGCGCATGGGCAGCCAGTTCTCTACGGCCGAAGCGTTGGTATACGACAAGGAAGGCGCGCTGGTGGCAAGCGGGCGCGGGACCTATTTCACGGCGCCGCTTAAAGCGTAAGCGCGTAAAACAGAATGGGCCGCAGAGACGCAGAGAGGGACATGAGGATGATTTCTCCGCGGCCTCAGCGTCTTTGCGTCTCTGCGGTAAGGTTTTAACCCGGGTTAGCCATGAGCGAAATCACCGGCCACGCCCCGCCCGTCTCGACCCGCGCCCGCGACGCGCGGCGCGCGCGCTTCGGCATGGCCGGGCAACGGCTGGCGCTGGTCGGCGTCATCATCGCCGTCTGGTGGCTGCTGTCGCTCGGTCTGCCGCACTTCGTGATGCCCGGACCGCCGCGGGTGTTCCGGTCGTTTATGGTGATCGTGGACAACGGCGACCTGTGGCGCAACCTGCTGATCACCCTCGGCCGCGTGGCCGCCGGCTTCGTGCTCGCCACCGCGATTGGCGTACCGCTGGGCATCCTGTTCGGCGCGAACCGCAAGTTGGGCGAGTTCTTCGAACCCATCCTGCCCATCCTCAACACCGTGTCCTCGGCGATCTGGGCGATCTTCGCGATCATCTGGTTCGGCATCTCGGAAGCGACGATCATCTTCGTGGTGTTCATGACCGCAATGCCGCTCATCATCACCAACGTGTGGCAGGGCACGCGCACGGTCAACGCCGATTTCATCGAACTCGCGCACGTGCTGCGCATGTCGCGGCTCAGGGTGATGGTCAAGATCTACCTGCCGACGATCATGCCCTACTTCTTTTCCGGCGCGCGGCTCGCCTTCGGTTTCGGCTGGCGCGTGTCGCTCGTCGCGGAGACGCTGGGGGCCTCCAGCGGAGTAGGATACCGGCTGCGTCAGGCGGCCGACCTGATCCAGACCGACCAGGTGTTCGCCTGGACGATCACCCTCATCACCATGATGGCCATCCTGGAAATGGGCGTGCTGCGCCCGCTCGAAAATTACCTCTTCCGCTGGAAAAAGGAAGCCGAAACCGCATGAGCACCGAAACAAAACGCCTGATCGTCGCCATTACCGGCGCCACCGGCTCCATCTACGGCCTGCGCATGCTCGCCCGCCTGCGCGAGTTGGGCGGCTGGGAGTCGCACCTGATCGTATCCGAAGCCGGCGTGCTGAACACCTGGCAGGAGTACGGCCTCACCCGCAAGGACGTCGAGAAACTGGCCGACGTGGTGCATCCGGTGCGCGACGTGGGCGCCTCGATCGCGAGCGGCTCCTTCATCACCGAGGGCATGGTGATCGCGCCCTGCTCGATGAAAACACTGGCCGGCGTCGCCCACGCGTTTTCCGACAACCTCATCACGCGCGCTGCCGACGTGATCCTGAAGGAGCGCCGCCGGCTGGTGCTGCTGCCGCGCGAAGCGCCGCTGAACCTCGCGCACATCCGCAACATGGAGGCCGTCACCCTGATGGGCGGGGTGATTTTCCCGCCGGTGCCTGCCTTCTACAGCGGCGCCAAGACCATCGACGACCTCGTTAACCATACCGTCGGCCGCGTGCTCGACCTCTTCGGCGTGCGCCTGCCCACCGTCGCGCGCTGGGAAGGCATGCGCAGCGCCGTCGGCAAAAAAGCGACCAAGAAACCAAGCCCATGAACATCTCCCAGGAAAACTTCCGCCAGTTTCTCGACCGCCTCCGCCAGGAAGGCGAAATGCTCGACCTCAGACAGCCGGTCGATATCCGCCACATCGCCACGCTGGTGGACCAGTCCGACAAGGCGCTGTTCTTCCACGACGTCATCGGCTACGACATGCCGGTCGTCTCCGGCCTCATCCGCTCGCAGAAGCGCGCGACGATGTCCATGGGCTGCGCAACCTACGGCGAGATCGAGGCCAAGCTCGAACAGGGCATCAACAAGCCGATCCCGCCGCGCTACTGCGAGACCGCGCCGCACAAGCAGGTCATCCAACGCGGTGCCGACGTCGACCTGCACCAGCTGCCGATCCCGATGTCGTCCATTTACGACGGCGGGCCGATGATCACGGCGGGTGTGGTGATCGCGAAGGATCCGGAGTTCGGCCTCAACTCCGGCATCTACCGCTTCATGGTGAAGGAGAAGAACCTCACCGGCATCGACATCGTCACGCCCAACAACATGCGGCTGTTCGCCGCGCGCGCCACCGAACTGGGCAAGCCCTGCCCGATCTCGATCTCCATCGGCACGCATCCCTTCGAGATCATGGGCTCGGGCTTCCGCGCGCCGCTCGGCGTGGACGAGATGGGCATCGCCGGCGGCATCCGCGGCGCACCCGTCGAGCTCGTGCCCTGCGAAACCATCGACCTGCCCTGCCTCGCGGACGCCGAGATCGTGCTGGAAGGCGAGATCCTGCCCACCGGCTGGGTCCATCCCGAAGGCCGCTTCGGCGAGTTCACCCGTCTGATGGGCGGCCTGCACTGGAACCCGCTCGTCCGCATCAACGCCGTGACGATGCGCAAGGGCGCCATCTACTACGCGCTGCACATGCCGTGGGAGAACACCTGGCTCGCAGCGCCCACGCGCTACCAGGCGATCCGCCGCGCGGTGAAGACCGCTGGCGTGCAGATCAAGGACATCAACGTCACGCTCGGCGGCTGCGCGTTCTGGCACGCGGTGATCTCGATCAAGAAGCAGTCCGGCGAAGGCAAGAATGCGCTGCTGGCCGCGCTGTCGGTGATGGACCTCAAACACGTGGTCGTTGTGGACGACGACATCGACGTCTGGAACCCGATGGACGTGGAATGGGCCATCGCCACCCGCGTGCAGGGGGACAAGGACGTGATCGTGATTCCCGGTGCGCGGGCCAAGCCGCTCGACCCCAGCCTCGCGGTGATGCCGCCCGGCGTGGTGCCGACCGGCGCCAAAGTCGGCGTGGACGCGACCATCGGCGAAGGCATCCCGCGTGAACGCTTCGAGCGCATCGCCTACGCCTACGCCGACCGCGCGAAGATCGCCGACTACCTTGGCGGCAAGGCGGATGCCAAACCGGCAACGGTCAACGCCAACGATGCGCAGATCGCGACGCTGGCGGCCCAGATCGTCGCCGTCCTGGAAAAGGAGCCTTTGTATTACCAGGCCGTCGCCGCCCATTTCGCGGACAGCGATTTCCAGACGATCTCCCGCGCGCTGGGCAAACTCTACGCGGATGGCACGCTGTGGCAGGACCCGCGCGGCCGGCTGTGCCTCAAGAACTCGGCGTTCGCCGCCAAGCCCCCGCAGAAGGCATAAGCCCTCGATGGACGCCACCGCCGAAGCCTGCACCGATACCGCTGCGATCGCCCTCACCGGCATCCACAAGTGGTTCGATTCGCCGGACGGCGAGCCGCTGACCGTCCTGCAGGACATCAACCTGCAGATTCCCGCCCAGCGCGTGCTCGCTCTGCTCGGGGCATCGGGCTGCGGCAAGTCCACCCTGCTCAACATCATCGCCGGTCTGGTCAAGCCGGAACGCGGCCAGGTCTGTTTCGGTGGCGTGCCTTCCCGGGATTTCAAAGAATGGCGCTCGATCGGCTACATGTTCCAGGACGAGCGCCTGCTCCCCTGGCGCACCACGCAGCGCAACGTCGAGTTCGCGCTCGAAGCCGGCAACATGCCGCGCGATGAACGTCGCGCGCGCGCCGCGGAGGTGCTGAAGCTCGTCGGTCTCGCCAGTTTCGAGAACGTGTTCCCCTACCAGCTCTCCGGCGGCATGCGCTCGCGCGTGGCGCTCGCCCGCAGCCTCGTCACCGAGCCGCGCATCCTGCTGATGGACGAGCCCTTCTCCAAGCTCGACGCATTGACCCGCGCGCACATGCACACGGAGGTGCTGCGCATCCACGCCCTCAAGCAGATGACCATCGTCTTCGTCACGCACGACGTCGAAGAGGCCGTGGTGCTCGCCGACGAAGTGTGCGTGCTGGCCCCGCGCCCGGGGCGGGTGCGCGAACTCGTGCCCATCCCCTGCGCACGCCCGCGCGACTCCACCGAACCCGAATCCGTGCGGCTGATCCAGAAGCTGCGCGGACTCCTGTGAGCTGAACCCATGAGCAACCTCGCCGATCCGCCACTCGCTGCCGCGCCCGTGCACGGCGTCCTGCTGGACACCGACGTCGCCGTCATCGGCGGCGGCGTCATCGGCTGCTCGATCGCCTACTACCTGGCCAAGACCGGCGCCCGCGTCGCGGTGCTGGAGCGCGCCGTGGTCGGCGCCGGCGCCTCCTCAGTCAACTCCGGCGTCGTCTCGCTTGCCACCAAGAAGCCCGGCCTCGCCCTCGACCTCGCACAAGCCAGCCAGCGTCTCTATCCCGACCTCGGCCGCGAACTCGGCGCCGACCTCGAATACGTCGCCGACGGCGGCATGGTCATCGCGGAAACCGAAACGGAAGCTGCCTATCTGGAGGAGATGGCCGCCGCGCAGCAGGCGGCCGGCGTACCGCTGCAGGTGCTGACGCCCGCGGAATGCCGCAAGCTGAATCCACTGCTGGAAGCGCGCTTCCTCACCGGCGTTTACTGCCCGACGGACGCGCAGGCCAATCCGTTCAAGGTCACGCAGGCCTTCGCCAACGCCGCGCATGCGCACGGCACCATCGTGCTGACCGGCATCGCCGTCGAAGGCATCGAAACCTCCGGCGACCGCGTCACCGGCGTGCGCACCTCGCGGGGCCTGGTGCGCGCCCGCTGGGTGGTCAACGCCGCCGGCGCGCGCGCCAGCGACATCGGCAACATGGTCGGCGTCGCGCATGACATCGTACCGCGCCGCGGCCAGATGATCGTCCTCGAAGCAGCGGACGCGATGCCGCCTATGCGCGTCGGGTCTGCCGGCGCCCTGCTCGCCAAGCACAAAGGCGCAGCGGGCAGCATCAACGCCGCTTTCGCCTACACCAGCAAGCCGCTCTCCGGCACCGTGCTGCTCGGCGGCACCAACGAATTCGCCGGCTTCGATTCCCGTAACACGCAGGAGGCGCTGGCGGAGATCTCCCGCCTCGCGGTGCGCGCGATGCCGCAGCTCGGAAAACTGCAGGCCATCCGCGCTTGGGCGGGATTGCGGCCCTATTCCGCCAAAGGCGTCATCCTTGGCCGCGCGGGGGGCCCGCACGGCTATTGCGTGGCCATCGGCCATGGCGGCGACGGTGTCGCCCTCTCCCCGATCACCGGCGTCTATATGGCTGAGCACATTAGCCGCGACGGGCAGGACGAAGGTTTGACGGCGTTTCTCGCGCAACGCCATTCCGTATCCGCCACCGCGTAAGCCGGCGCGCCGAACGCGTTACCATCCGCCTCTTCCCCCACCGCGAGGATTCGCCATGAATGCTACTGCGAAGTGCATCTGCCTGGGTCTGCTGGCCGCGACAGCGTTCACGGCCGCAGCGCAGGACTATCCCACCCGTCCAGTGCGCACCATCGTCGCCTATCCGCCGGGCGGTTCGACCGACATCATCGCGCGCATCATCGGCCAGAAGCTGACCGACCGCTTCGGCCAGACCGTGATCGTCGACAACCGCGGCGGCGCGGCGGGCATGATCGGCGCCGAACTCGTCGCGCGCGCGACGCCCGACGGCTACACCCTGATGGTCGCCGACTCGCCCTTCGTGGTGAACCCTTTTGTGTTCGCCAAGGTGCCCTACGACCCGCAGCGCGACTTCACGCCCATCCAGCTCGTCGGCTCCTCGCCGCTCATCCTGGTTGTCACCGCGTCCTTCCCGGCGAAGACCCTGCAAGACTTCATGACTCAGGCCAAGGCCCAGCCCGGCAAGATCACCATCGCCTCCGCCGGCACCGGCGCGTCCTCGCACGTCGTCGCGGAGCTGTTCAAGATCCGCGCGGGTGTCAACCTCACGCACGTGCCCTTCAAGGGTCTCGGCCCGGCGCTGACCGATGTCACCGGCGGCCAGGTGGATGCCATCTTCAGCAGCATCCCGGCTGCGCTGCAGCTCGTGAAGAGCGGCAAGCTGCGGGCACTCGGCATCTGCACCAAGAAACGCATGGGTGCGCTGCCCGACATTCCGACCATCGAGGAAGGTGGCGTGCCCGACTTCGAAGCCGCCATCTGGTACGGTTACCAGGGCCCCGCCGGCATGCCCAAGGCCATCGTCGACAAGCTCAGCACCGAGATCGCGCGTGCGGCGGAACTGCCCGACGTAAAGGAACGCTTCACCGGCATGGGTCTTGAGGTGACGCTGCTAGGCCCGGACGCCTTCCGGCAGTACATCGCCCGGGAACTCAAGAAATGGGGCGAAGTGACCAAAGCCGCCGGCATCAAACCTGAATAAGAAACCTGAGGAACCGCAATGAAAACGCTCAGCACCTGTCTCGCGCTTACGCTTGGCGCGAGCTTGGCCGCACCAGCGGCGGTCGCCCAGCCCTATCCCACCAAGCCCGTGCGACTGATCGTCCCCTTCCCCCCCGGCGGCGGCAACGACATCCTCGCGCGCGCCGTGGGCCAGCGCCTGTCCGAACGGCTCGGCCAGCAGGTGGTGGTCGACAACCGCGGCGGCGCTGGCGGATTGGTCGGCGCAACACTCGCTGCCACCGCCCTGCCCGACGGTTACACGCTCTTCCTCGCCAGCCTCGGCAACCTGGCCGTCAATCCGGCGCTGCACGAGAAGCCGCCCTACGACCCGATCAAAGACTTCGCGCCGATCACGCTGCTGGCGACCTCGTCATTCATCATCGTCGTCACCAACAGCCTCCCGGCAACCTCCATCAAGGAGTTTGTGGCACTCGCCAAGGCCAAACCGGGCAGTCTGAACTATGGCTCCGCCGGCGCGGGCTCGTCGCTGCACCTCACGGCCGAAATCTTCAAGCAGGCCACCGGCACCAACATCGTGCACGTGCCGTACAAAGGTACCGCGCCGGCCATCACCGAACTCATCGCGGGCCAGGTGCAGGTGATGTTCAGCACCATGCCGCCCGCGCTGTCGCAGGTGCGGGCCGGCAAATTGCGCGGGCTCGGCGTGACGACCGCCAAGCGCTCGGCGGCCGCGCCCGACCTGCCGACCGTCGCGGAAGCCGGTTTCGCCGGTTTCGACGTCGCCAACTGGCAGGGCATGGTCGGCCCGGCGAAGCTGCCACGCACGCTGGTGGACAAGCTCAACGCCGATCTCAACGCGGTGCTCAAGACGCAACAGATGGTGGATACGCTCGCCGCACAGGGCCTCGAAGCCGCCGGCGGCACACCCGAGCAGTTCGCGGCGCTGATCAAGACGGAAGTGGCGAAGTACGCCAGCGTGATCAAGGCCGCCGGCATCAAAGCCGAATAGGTAACCCATGCTCTATCTCACCGAAGACGATGTCGGTCATGTGCTGCGGATGGCCGACGCCATCCGCGCGGTCGATGCCGGCCTGCAGGCCCGCGCCAGGCACACCGCGGTGGACACGCCGCGCGAACGCACCCGCACGCCCGCCGGCACGCTGAACATCCTGCAGGGCGCAACGGCGCCCGACGTGGGGATCACCGGCTTCAAGGCCTATTACGCAACGCCGCAGCAGAGCCGCTCGCATACCTTCCTGTACGACAGCGCCAGCGGCACACCGCTCGCCATCCTCGAGTCGAATCGCTTCAACGTGGTCCGCACGGGCGCCGCCACTGGCGCGGCTACGCAGTACCTCGCGCGGCCGGACGCCGCAGTGCTGGGCCAGCTGGGCGCCGGACGCATCGGTGCCGGCCAGCTCGAAGCGGTGTGCGCGGTGCGCAAGCTGCGCGAGGCGCGCGTCTACGCCCCCACCCGCGACAAACTCGAGGCCTGGTGCATCGCCATGACCGAAAAGGTCGGCATTCCGGTCCTGCCCGCCGCTTCGGGTGAAGCTGCGGTGCGCGGCGCCGACATCGTGAACGTCATCACGCGCGCGACGGCACCGGTCCTGCCCGGTGACTGGCTGGAAGCCGGCCAGCACGTCAACGCGGCCGGTGCCAACCAGCTCCTGAAGCGGGAGCTGCACGCCGACGCCCTGCGCCGTTTCGACCTGGTCGTGGCGGACTCCCGCGAGGTGGCACGCAAGGAAGGCGGGGAACTGCTGCCGCTGGTGGAAAGCGGCCGGCTGCAATGGGAGGCGCTGGCCGAAATCGGCGACATTGCCGCCGGCCTGCACCCAGGACGCACCGATCCGAAGCAGATCACCTTCTACAAGTCGCACGGCATGGCGCTGCAGGACCTGTACGTGGCCGCCGGGGTCCTGGCGGAAGCCCGCCGGATGGGGCTGGGCCACGAGATTCCCGGCACTTGACCCTTCCGGCACGTTTGCTGCTATTGCTGGCAGCGGTATCCCCGGACACAATTCCCTTCTTAACCATCAGGAGTCCCCGATGACCCTCAGCCCCTGGATACGCACCACGCTTGCCGCCGCAGCCCTCGCCCTGGCCGCCCTCCCCGCAGCCGCGCAGAAGATCAAGGTCGGCTACTGGTCGAGCGGCCTGTCGCTCGGCCAGGGTTCCCTGCTCGAATCCCAGAAATTGCTGGAGAAGGAAGGCCTGGACGTCGAGTGGGTCAAGTTCGCCGACGTCAACGCGCCGCTGCGCGCGGTGGTGACCGGCGCCATCGACCTCGCCTTCGGCGCCCCGTCCGCCGGTGCCATGGCCTCGCTCGCCGACAACCAGCCGATCAAGATCGTGCTCAACACACAGATCGCCGAGGTGCAGTTCGTCGTGCTCGACGACTCGCCGATCAAGACCTTTGCCGACTTCAAGGGCAAGAAAATCGGCATGTCACCGCCGGGCAGCGCCACCCACTCTCTCGGCATGGCGCTGCTTGAAAGCAACTACGGACTGAAGGCTGCGGACTTCACCGCCGTGCCCGGCACCGAACCGCGCCTCGCGCAGTTCCTGATCCAGAAGCAGATTGACGTCGCCGCCGTGCGCTCCACCACCGTGGCACAAATGAACGAGGTGAAGCTGCGCCGCCTCGGCAACTACACGGACGAGTGGAAGAAGCTCACCAAGACGAATTCCCCGCCCATCCTTGGCGTGACCATCGTCAACAGCGACTACCTGGCGAAGAATCCCGAAGCGGTGGCCAAGTTCATCGTCGCCACCCGCAAGGGCAACGAACTCGGCCAGAAGAACAAGGCGCTGGTCGCCGAAGTGCTGCAGAAAGCCGCCAACATGCCGGCCGACGACGCCAAGGCCTACGCCGCGGAATGGGACAAGATCTACATCTCCGGCTTCGACCCGGCCGACATCGCCGTGTTGAAGAAGCAGGCGGAAATCTTCAAGGCCGCCGGTTCGCTGAAGGAACTCCCCCCGGACGCTGGTTTCGCGGCCGGGCCGTACGAACTATCGAAGAAAATGAAGTAACCCTCCACCCCCAAGAAGAGACTCCCGTGAGCAAAATCGAAACGCGCCTCAAAGAACTCGGCATCACCCTGCCCGCCGTCCCCGCGCCCGCCGCCAACTACGTGCCCTACGCGGTGACCGGCAAGCTGGTGTTCATCGCAGGCCAGCTCCCGCTGGTGGACGGCAAGATCACCTGCACCGGCAAGGTCGGTGCCGGCGTGTCGGTGGACGAGGCCAAGGCCGCCGCCCGCATCTGCGGCATCAACATCTTCGCCGCACTCAAAGCCGCCTGCGGCGGTGATCTCGACAAAGTCAGCCGCTGCGTACGCCTCGGCGGCTTCGCCAACGCCGCACCTGATTTCATCGATACGCCGCAGGTGGTGAACGGCGCGTCCGACCTGATCGTCGAGGTGATGGGCGACGCCGGCAAGCATGCCCGCACCGCCGTCGGTGCCGTGCTGCCGCGCAACGCGGCCGTCGAAGTCGATGCCGTGTTCGAGCTGAAGTAAGCGCCCATGCGAGCTCGTTTAAGGAACGGCTTATGCAGGCCGTAGGTACCCGCCCGCTGAAGGAACTCGTGCAGTGGCCCGCCGAGGGCTACACACGGGTTCCGCTCAACGTCTTCACTGATCCCGGTATCTACCAGTGGGAGCAGGACCTGATCTTCCGCGGCCGGACATGGAGCTTCCTCGGCCTGGAGGTGGAGATCCCGAACCCCGGCGACTACATCACCAACCGGGTCGGCGACACCCCGGTGATCGTGGTGCGCAAGGCGGACGGCTCGGTCAACGCGCTGGTCAACCGCTGCATCCACAAGGGCTCGATCATCTGCCACCAGCCGAAGGGCACGCGTGAGCGCGCGCACAACTTCGTCTGCCCGTACCACAACTGGATCTACGACTTCGACGGCAACCTGAAGACGATCGCCTTCGAGAAGGGCATCCAGGACAAGGGCGGGATGCCGGCGGATTTCGACAAGTCGCAGCACCGGCTGATCCGCCTGCGGGTGGAGACGATCAAGGGTCTCATCTTCGGTACCTTCGCCGACGACACGCCGCCGTTGCGCGAATACCTCGGCCCGGTCATGGTCGAGCACCTGGAGCGCACGCTCTACGGCAAGATGAAGATTCTCGGCCGCTACAGTCAGATGATGCACAACAACTGGAAACTGTACATCGAGAACAGTCGCGACAACTACCACCCCTCGCTGCTGCACGCGTTCTTCTCCACCTTCAAGTTGAACAGACTCTCCGCGGAAGGGGGTACGCGCCAGGACGACAAGAGCTGGCACCACATCACCTTCACCAAGCGCTACACGGACAAGGGCGACGCCGCCTACGACTCCGGCATGATCCGCGCGCAGAAGGAAGACTACGGCCTCAAGGATCCGTCGCTGATCGACCAGTGGATGGAATATCCGGACCAGATCACCAACGCGATCCAGAGCATTTTCCCGGGCTTCGTGCTGCACCAGATCCTGAACTCCCTCGGCACCCGCCAGATCATCACTCACGGTCCCAAGGACTGCGAGCTGGTGTGGACGCTGCTTGGCTTCGAGGAAGACACCCCGGAGCAGACCGCCGTGCGCATCAAGCAGGCGAACCTGGTCGGTCCGGCTGGCCTCGTCTCCATGGAAGACGGTGCGATCGGCGGCTTCGTGCAGAAGGGCATCGCCGGCGACCTCGACGGCGTGGCCATCCTCGAAATGGGCGGTCGCGGCGTGGGCGGCATGCCGACCCGCGCCACGGAAACCTCGGTGCGTGGCTTCTGGAAGGTCTACCGGGAACTGATGGATGTCTAGCGCCGCCCCTGTCGTCGTTCCCGTCACCCCGCAGATCGAGGCGCCCCTGCCCGTCCGCGACGCCATCGCGCGCCTCAACTGCGCCTACGGCCACATCATCGACAACGACGAGCTGGAACGCTGGCCCGCGCTGTTCACTGCGGATGCCTGCTACCAGATCCTTACCCGCACCGACTTCGACGCGGGCCGCCCGCTCGGCGTGTGGTACTGCGACAACCGCGCGATGCTGGAAGACCGCGTGAGCTCCATCCGCGAGGTCAACGTCTACGAACCCCAGATTTACCGCCATGTCATCGGCGCCACGGAGATTCTCGGTCACGAGAAGGATACATGGCGGACGCAGACGGGCTACTTCGTGGTGCGCACGATGCACGACGGCGAAATGATGCTGTTCAGCGCGGGCCGTTACCTCGACGACGTGATCGTCGAGAACGCGGGTGAGAACATGCAGGCGCGCTTCCGCAAGCGCATGGTCATCACCGATTCTTCCCGTTACGACACCCTGCTCGTCATTCCCCTTTAGCAAACCATTGAGAAGCCATGGCCGCCCAGAAAAAAGCCCCGAAGAAAGTCCACCTCCTGCTCCGCAACTTCCGTTCGCGCCCGCCCATTTTCCAGCTCACGCCGGAACGCTGGGCCGCGTCGGCCAAGCGCAACAAGGCGCTGACGAAGCACGTGAAGGTCACCTTCAGCCTGGATGACGACACGCTGGACGCCGCACTGCCGACCGTGGATGCGATCATTTCCAACAATCCGCCCCGCGAAAACCTCGCCGAACGCGCGCCCAAGCTGCGCTGGATCCAGAACACCGGCGCCGGCGTGGACGCACTGATGCCCATGGACTGGATGCCCGCCAACGTCACGCTGACCAACAACAGCGGCGCCCATGGCGAGAAGTGCGAGGAATACTGCCTGATGGCCTTCACCATGCTGGGCTTCGGCTTCCAGAAGATGATCGCCAACCAGCAGGCCCGCAAGTGGGAGCAGTTTTTCTTCCCCTCCAACAAGGGCAAGACCGCGGTGATCATCGGCTTCGGCGACCTCGGCATGGCCGCCGGCCGCGCCGCCAAGAAACTCGGCATGCAGGTGATCGGCGTCACCCGCAGCGGCAAGGGCGGCAAGCCCGCCGACAAGGTCATCAAGATCGCCAGGCTCGACAGCGTGCTGGCCAAGGCGGACTACGTGGTCGTCGCCACGCCCTCGACGCCAGAAACCAAAAACATCATGAGCCGCGAACGGCTGGCGATGCTGAAACCCTCGGCAGGCCTGATCAACGTCGGCCGCGCGCCGCTGGTGGACTACCCGGCGATGTGCGAGATGCTGAAAGCCGGCACGCTGGCCGGCGCCGTGGTGGACGTGCTGCAACCGGAACCGCAACCGGCGGATTCCGCAATCTGGGATGTGCCGAACCTGCTCATCACGCCGCACATTTCCTGCGACTATCCGGACTACGTCGAAAAGATTTTCGACCGCTGGTTCGAGAACCTGCCGCGGTTCATGAAGGGGCAGCCGCTCAAGTACACGGTGGATCGGAAGCTGGGGTACTGACCGCGGGAAATCGGGAATGGGGAAACGGTGCTCACGATTTTCCATTGACCATTTCCAATTTCCATTTTTGACATGAGTCTCCCTCTTTTTCACATGATCGCCGGCGCCCCCGATCCGGTCGCGCCCTTCTCCCACGCCGTCGAGGCCGACGGCTGGGTCTTCGTCACCGGCCAGATGCCTTTCACCGGCACCGCGAACGACTCGCCCTACCCGGAAAGCATCGAGGCGCAGACGCGCCAGGTGATGGCCAATCTGACGGGGGTGCTGGAGGGCTGCCAGCTCGGCCTGGAGCACGTGGTCGCCGCGCGCATCTTCCTCACGCACTTTTACGACGACTACGAGCAGATGAACGCTGTTTACGCGTCCTACTTTCCGCCCGGCAAGCGCCCGGCCCGCACCTGCATCGGCGTCACCGGACTGGCCCGGCACGCGCGCGTGGAGATCGACTTCATCGCCCGGCGCCCCTGATGCCGGTAGCCCGGCGGCTGTGGTCGCTTCAGTCAACTTCGCCGGGGGTAGCCCGGCGGCTAGTCACTTTCTCTTGTGCGGACAAGAGAAAGTCACCAAAGAAAAGGCCGCCCCGGCAAACCGCCGCTGGCGCGGTGCCCCTGCGCTGCTCGGCATGGACGGCGGCTGCGGAACTCGCGTCCGTCATCAACGGATGACGGGCGCTCAGACAGTCCTCGCCGAAAGCCCCGTCCACGCCTGCGCTGCTTGGCGGTTTACAGGGGAGGTGCAAGACCCAAGCCGCTCCAGCCTTGAGCCTAAAGCTTTAAGCCTCAAGTCCAGCCCGTCAGGGCGCAGCGGTCTTTCCCCCTTGCGAACCGCCTAGCAGCCGCAGGCCGGCGCGGGGCCTTCGGCGAGGACTGTCTGAGCTTCCGCCATGCTTTCATGGCGGAAGCGAGTTCCGCAGCCGCCGCGCCGGACGAGCAGCGCCGGGACACCACGAAAGTGGCGGTTCGTTGGGGCGGTTTCTCTTTGGTTACTTTCTCTTGTCCGCACAAGAGAAAGTAACTAGCTGCCGGGCTACCCCCGGCGAAGTTGACTGAAGTGACCAGCCGCCGGGCTGCCCCCGGCTCATTCCCGCTCCCCCGGCTCGAACAACACCTGGTCGCCGGGCCACTGATCGAGATCCACCCCGCTCGCACGACGCGGGCCCTTGACCAGGATGTTGTAGTGATTGGGAGCGTGGCACTCGTCAAAGCCGGCGATGGTGCCGATCGGCTTGCCGCCGACCAGCACCGTATCCCCATAGACCAGCACGCCGCCGGCCTGGAACTCGACGAAGCCCACGTAATCGATCCCATCGGCCGTACCGCCAGGCACGGAGGCCGTCTCGTCCGTGAGCATAACCTCATGAACGTCACCGCGGCGCACCGCACGGCTGCGCTCCTTCATCAGCACCAGCGCGCGGTCATTGCATTCGAGGTCCATGACCTCGACGAAGCGCGCTTCCAACGGCTTGCGCAGCAGGCGTGACTCGCCCGACGGGCGCTGCTTGCGTCGTAGCGTGGCCATGGCTTACTGCGCCTGCTTGTCGAGGCCCGCGCTCTTCACCAGCTGCTGCGCCCGTTTCATTTCGGTGGCCATGTAGGCGCCGAACGGCTGGGGGCCCTGAATGGCGAGCGTAAGACCCTCGTTAGCGAGGAAGGTCTTGATCTCCGTGCTGCTCAGCACCGCGGCGGTGTCGGTGTTGACCTTGTCGATGATGGGCTGCGGCGTGCCAACGCGCGATACCAGCCCGTACCAGCCGACGAACACGTAGCCCTTGAGCGACTCGCCGACCGTCGGCAGGTCGGGCATCAGCGCGGAACGTTTTTCGCTGGTCACGGCGAGCGCCCGGATCTTGCCGGAGCGCACGTGCGGCAGCGCGCCGGTGATGGCCGGGAACATGATGCTGACCTCCCCGCCCATGAGCGCGATCAGCGACGGCCCCGCGCCTTTGAACGGAATGAAGTTGAGCTTGGTGCCGGCCATCTGGTCGAACAGCACGCCCGCCAGGTGCGCGGGGCCGCCGTAGCCGGAGCCCGGGTAATCCAGCTTGCCCGGGTTCTTCTTGGCGATGGCGATCAGGTCCGGGATGCTCCGCGCCGGAAAGGACGGGTGCGCGACGACGATGTTGGGGGCTTCCGCCATGCGCACGATGGGCGCGAAGTCCTGCACGATGTCGTACTGCAGCGAGGACTTCATGTATGGCAGCACGGTGTGCGTGGAGATCACCATCAGCAGGTTGTAGCCGTCCGGTGGCGTACGCGCCGCAAAGGCCGCGCCGATCGCGCCGTCGCCGCCCCCGCGGTTTTCGACCACCACCGTCTGCCCCCACTTCTCGGTCAGTTGTTTGGCCACGACACGCGCGAGCAGGTCTGCGCCACCGCCCGGCGGGAAGGTGACGATCAACCGGACCGGTTTGGCCGGGTAGTCCTGCGCGACCGCGCCGGAGGCGATCAGGGATGCCGCTGCTGCCAGTGCTGAGAGAACCTGCCGTGCCGTTGCCATTGTTTTCTCCTGTCTTTTTTGGAATGCCTAGGAAACCACCACTTCGCTGCCGTCCACCGTAAAGCGGTGGGAGAAATCTTCCGACGCCCAGTCGAGGTAGCCTACCGCCTCGTCGAAGCGCGGGTCGCCCGGGCGCAGCACTTCGGGACGCAACTGCTTGTCCACCTGCGCCGGCAGGAAGGACACCCGGGCCGGGCCGTGCGCCGTCAGTACCGCCTTGGCGATCAGCGTGCGCTTCGCATCCACGCCGTAGGCCAGCCGCGGATAGTCCGGATCGAGCTTCACGCCGTGATGCTTCTCGAAATGCGCCGCCTGCTCAGGGCTGCGTTCGGGCCGCGACATGATGAAGTTGCCCAGACTGTAGAAGCACACCTTGCCGTCGTGCACGCCGATCGCCTTGGGCACGTGCGGGTGATGGCCGAGTACAAGATCGGCGCCGGCCGCGAAGGCGGCCTCCGCGACCGTCACTTCATAGCCCGCGATCACCTTGGGCACGAAATGGATGCCCCAGTGCTGCGACACGATGACCGTATCGGCGATCTGCTTCGCCGCGGCGATGTCCGCCTGCATGGCGGCGATGTCTTCCTCGTAGGGGATGGTCACCACCCGCGGCGGAATGCCCGGCTGGTATTCCACCGCTTCGTAATAGGTGTGCACGCGCACCGGCGCCACGCCCGCCTTGTTCGGGCCGGCGGCGAAGCCGTGGTTGAGGATGGAGCAGTAGGCGAGGAAGGCGACCTTCACCCCCTTGCGCTCGATCACCACCGGGCGGCGTGCTTCCGCGAGGTTGCGGCCGCCACCCACCGTCCTGCAGCCCTGCGCCTCCAGGCAGGCGATGGTGTCGAAGAAGGCCTCCTCGCCCCAGTCCAGCGCATGGTTGCCCGCTACGGACACCACGTCGAAGCCGCAGTCGCCGAACACGGCGGCCAGCTCGGGCTGCAGCCGCGCGTTCGGAATCTCAGCGTGCACCTGCAGCGTGCCGCGCTCCGAATACAGCCGCTCCGCCTGCGCGAAGCGGATGTCCGCCGTGGCGAGGATGGGCTTCACCAGCGTGCCGTAGGCGTCGGCCGGCGCGTGGAAGGGGCCGGTATCACCAACGGCCATCAGTACGACTTGTCCTTCGGGCATGACTGTCTCCAATAAAGCGAGTGGTGTTCAGTATCGATCCGGGCGAAACGGTGCGAGGTCGATGCGCGGCGGGCGGCCGGCGACCAGATCGGCGATCACCTGCCCCGTTGCCGGGGCGGCCATCAGGCCCCAATGACCGTGTCCGTAAGCGAGAAACAGGCGTGCGAGCCCGGGCACCGCACCAATGTATGGCCGCCCGTCCGGCGTCGAAGGCCGATGCCCTGCCCAGCGGCTGTGCGGTTCGGTTTTGATTCCCGGCAGCAAGCGCGGTGCGAGCCGCCCCAACGCCGCCGCCCGCGCCCAGTTGGGCGGCGCGTCGATGCCGCAAAATTCCGATGTCCCGGAAATGCGCAAGCCGCCCTCCATCGGCGTCGCGACGAAGCGGAGGTCACCGTCCGCGACCTGATGACGGACCGTCACCGCCGGCGCGGGAATCTGGATGTGGTAGCCACGCTCCGACGTCAGCGGCGCGCGCACGCCCAGCTTCGCGGCCAGCGCGCGCGACCCCACACCGGCGGCAAGCACGAGCAGGTCGACGGGAATCTCGCCCCGATCGGTGACGAGCGCCTTCACACGCCCCTCCGCACGCACGAAATCCCGCACCACCGCAGTGACCAGCGTACCGCCGCGGGCGACAAAATGACGGGCCAGGGCTTGCACCACGCGGCCCGGGTTGCGTACGTATCCCCCTTCGGGAAGCGTGAATCCCCAGCGATACCCGGGATCCAGCGCAGGCTCCCGCGCGCCGATCGTAGCCGCATCGAGGAGTTCGATCTTCACGCCATTGTCGGCACGTACGCCGCGGGCCCAGGCGCTACCGTCGAAACTGCGTTCGCTGCGGTAAACCGTAATTCCCGAGTCGTGCACCAGCAGTTCGGACGCACCCGCGCCGGCCAGCAGATCCGTATAACGGTCTACGGACGGGCCGTTCAGCGAGCGCATGGCCGCAGCGGTCCGCGCGACCGTCCGTGGGTTGCAGGCGCGCCAGAAATGGAAAAACCACGGCGTGAGCCCGGGCAACTTCCGCCAGGACAGTGACAGCGGTCCGAGCGGGTGGATGATCCATTTCGGCACCTGCCGGATCGTGCCCGGCAGCGCGAGGGGAATGATCGAGCCCGGCGCGAGCGAGCCGGCGTTGCCGAACGAGGTACCCTCGCCCGGCGCGCTGCCATCGATCAGCGTGACCGCGTGGCCCTCCCGCTGCAGGTAGATGGCGGCGGCGACGCCGACGATACCGGCGCCGATGATCGTCACGGCCATGACGCTCAGTCCACCTTGAGGTTTGCCGCCTTGACGACGGCGGCCCATTTGTTCACCTCAGCGGCGATGTAAGCCTTGAACTCCGCCGGGGCCATCGTGACCGGATCGAGGGCGAGGTTAACAAAACGTTCCCGCACCTCCGCCTGCGCCACCGCGCGCACGATCTCCGCGGCCAGGCGCTTCAAGACCGGCGCCGGCAGTCCGGCCGGCCCCTGAAACCCGTACCAGTTCGCCGCGTCGAAATCCTTCACGCCCTGCTCCTCGAAGGTGGGAATGTCGGGCGCCCCGGCGGTACGCTTGCGCGTGGATACCCCCAGCGCCCGCAGTTTGCCCGCCTTGATCTGCGGCACCGCCGCGGGCATCGTGGAGACGGCCGTCTGGATCTGGCCGGCGATCAGATCCGCCACGGCCGGCCCGGTGCCCTTGTAGGGAACCGCCGTCAGGTCGATCCCGGTCCGCAGCTTCAGCAGTTCGCCCACGATCTGCGTGATCGCACCACCGTAACCGATCGTGATCTTGCCGGGTTGCGCCTTGGCAAGTCCAATGAACGCCTGCAGGGTTTGCGCGGATACCGACGGGTGTGCCACCAGCACCAGCGAAGACGAGGCCGCGAGCGAGATCGGGGTGTAGTCCCGATTGACGTCGTAGGGCACCTTGCTGAACAGGCTGGGGTTGATCGTATGCGGTGTATCGGACATCAGCAGCGTGTAGCCGTCCGGCGTCGCGCGTGCGACGATCTCCGCGCCGATCATGGCCGACGCGCCGGCGCGGTTGTCCACCACCACGCTCTGGCCGAGCCCTTCGGCGAGTTTCTGTCCGACGATGCGGGCGACCGCGTCGGACCCGCCGCCCGGCGCGTAGGGAACGATTACGCGGATCGGCCGCGTCGGATAGTCCTGGGCCGCAGCGATGCCGGCGACGGTCAGTGCAATTGCAGCAAAAGCCTGCTCGAGTTTCATGGCAACTCCTGGTTATTTACGGACATGGGAAAACTGCGGGGCACGCACCGTCAGTCGGGCCGCGCGCCGGAGGCCTTCACCACCTTGGCCCACTTGGCGATTTCGGCACGCAGGAAAGCGGCAAACTGCTCCGGCGTATCGCCCACCGGATCGAGCCCCTGCGCGACCAACTTCTCGCGCACGTCGGGCGCGTTGAGGATGCGGATGATCTCGGTGCTCAGCTGCTGCACGATCTCCTTGGGTGTGGCCACGGGCGCCAGCACACCATGCCAGGTGCCGGTGTCGTAGCCCTTGAGCGTTTCGGCGATCGCCGGCACGTCGGGCATCAGCGCCGCCCGCCTGGCGCTGCTCACCCCCAGCGCGCGCAGCCGCGCCGCCTTTACCATCGGCGCCGCCGCCGGCACCGTCGCGAAATACAGGTCCACCTCGCCCGACAGCAGCGCCGTGACCGCGGGCCCCGTCCCCTTGTAGGGCACGTGCACGATGTCGATGCCGGCCATGCTCTTCAGCAACTCGCCCGACAGATGGGTCGCGCTACCCGCGCCGGCCGACGCGTAGTTCAGTTGCCCCGTCCGCGCCTTGGCCAGCGCGATCAGCTCGCGCACGTTTTTGGCCGGCACACTGGGATGCGAGAGCAGCACGTACGGCGTGGTGGCGAGCTGGCTCACGGCCGCGAAGTCGTTGGTCAGGCTGTAGTTGAGCTTGGGATACAGACCCGCGCCGATGGCGTTGGCGACATTGGCCTGGAACAGCGTGTAGCCGTCCGGTGCGGCGCGCGCCACGAACTCCGCGGCAACGTTGCCGCCGGCGCCGGGCCGGTTGTCGATGATTACCTGCTGGCCCCAGGCCTCGGTGAGCTTCTGCCCCACCACGCGCGCGATGATGTCCGTGCTGCCCCCCGGCGGAAACGGCAGCACCAGACGGATGGGCTTGGCGGGATACTTCTGCGGGCTTTGCGCGTAGGCGGGCGCGAGCGCGCCGAGCAGCGCGAGGGCCAGAGGAATGCGGCGGCGGGGATTCATGCGGCTGAGACTCCGGTTGTCAGGGTTGAACATCGCGCGCCATCCTTCAACTGGCAACGGTCGCGACGGGGGGATTGTGCATGCACTCGCGCAGCAGGTAACGGTAGGTGCCACCGGCGCGGAAATGCGCGACTTCCTGCTGCGTTTCCAGGTCTGCGATCAGCGGCAGCGTCCAGACGCGCCCGTCCGGACAGCGGACACGACCAGCAACTTCCGTGCGGGTCTGGTGCAAGCCGGCGATGCCGGATACTTCGATGGCCTCCGCGCCGGTGAAGGCCGCGCGGGCGGACGCATCCGCGAAGCGCAGCGGCAGCACACCGGCCGCCACCAGGTTGGCCCGATGCAGCCGCTCGAAAGACACCGCGAGCACTGCCTTCACGCCGAGGCCACGCGGGCCTTTCGCCGACCAATCGCGCGAGGAACCGGTGCCGTAGCGCGCGCCGGCCACCACCACCAGCGGCACGCCTTCCGCGCGGTAGCGCTGGGCGGCGTCGTAGATCGACAAGCGCGCGCCTTCCGGCTGGTGCAGGGTCGAGCCGCCCGGCAGGCCCGGCGTCAACGCGTTAAGCAAATGCGGGCTGGCGAAGGTGCCGCGCAGCATGACGTCCGCCACCAGCCGGCGGCCGGCGTAGGTGCCCAGCTGTTCGACCGGCACGCCCAGCGACTGCAGGTAGTCGGCCGCCTGCGTACCGGCGGGCAGCGGCCCCATCGGCGACACATGTTCGGTGGTCACGTCGTCGCCGAACAGCGCGAGGATGCGCGCCCCGCGCAGGTCCTGCGGGGCGGCGTCCGCGCCCGCGTCGAAAGCCACGAACTCCGGCGGCCGGCGGATCACGGTGCTCGACGGATTCCACGGGAAACGCGGTCCCTGCGCGTGCGCCAGCTGCTGCCACTGCGTGCTGCCGTCATACAGCGAGGCGTAGGACCGGGTGTACAGCGGCGCATCGAGCGCGGTATCGGCCAAGCGCGCGAGTTCGGCGGCGTCCGGCCACAGTTCCCTGAGGTACACCGGCGCGCCCTGCCTGTCCTCGCCCAGCGGCTCGCGCGACAGATCCTTCAACACGCTACCCGCCAGCGCATAGGCCACCACCAGCGGCGGCGACGCGAGGAAAGACGCCCGGACCTGCGCGTGCACGCGGCCGTCGTAATTGCGGTTGCCCGAGGTGACGGCCGCGGCGGCGATGTTCCCCGCAGCGATGGCGGAAGCGACCGGCGCCGCCAGCGGCCCGGAGAAGCCCACGCAGGTCATGCAACCGAAGCCGGCAACGTGGAAGCCCAGCGCGTCGAGACTGTCCTGCAGCCCGGTATTCGCCAGATAGTCGGCCACCACGCGCGAGCCGGGCGACAGCGAAGTCTTGACCCACGGCTTGACCTTCAGCCCCCGCGCCACCGCATTGCGGGCGAGCAGGCCGGCGCCCAGCATGCCGGCCGGGTTGGACGTGTTGGTGCAACTGGTGATCGCGGCGATCACGACGTCGCCGTCCCGCACCAGCGCGTCGGCTGCGGGTGGCAGCGCGTCCGCGCTGCGGCGCACGGTCGCGAACGCCCGCGCCACTTCGCCGAGGCCCACGCGATGGTGCGGCTGACTGGGACCGGCCAGCGACGGCTCCACCGTCGCGAGATCGAGTTCGAGGATGTCGCTGAACTGCGGCGCGGGCGTCGCGTCTTCGCGCCATAGTCCCTGGGCGCGCGCGTAGGCCTCGACCCGTGCCACGTGCGCCGGCTCGCGGCCCGTCAGGCGCAGGTAGCGCACGGTCTCCGCGTCGATCGGAAAGTAGCTCATCGTCATGCCGCATTCCGGCGTCATGTTCGCCACGGTCGCGCGCGCCGGCAGGCTCAGATGGCCCAGCCCGGAACCGAAATACTCGACGAAGGCGCCGACGAGGTCACGGCCGCGGATGAGTTGCGCCAGTGTCAGCACGAGGTCGGTGGCGGTGATGTCCGGCCGCAGCCGGCCGCTGAGCCGGATGCCGACCACCCGCGGCACGCGCAGCATGACTGCTTCGCCCAGCGCGGCCGCGACGCCTTCGATGCCCGATACCCCCCAGCCGACGACGCCGAGGCTGTTCACCATTGGCGTGTGGCTGTCGATGCCGACCATGGAATCCGGCACCAGCCACGGCCCCTCGGGCGAGTCCTCGCTGCGCACCACCTGTGCGAGCGATTCCAGGTTGATCTGGTGGCAGATGCCGCCGCCGGGCGGCACCACGCGCAAGCCCTTGAAGGCCTGCGCCGCCCAGCGCAGGAAGGCGAAGCGCTCGCCGTTGCGCTCGAACTCCAGCGCGGCGTTGCGCGCGAGCGCATCCGCGCTGGCGGTGTGCTCGGCGATGACGGAGTGATCGACGATGAAGTCCACCGGGATCGCCGGTTGGATGGTCGACGGGTCGCCGCCCGCCTCCACCACCGCATCGCGCATGGCCGCGAGGTCGCCCAGCAGCGGCAACCCCGCCGTGTCGTCCATCATCACGCGCGCCGGCCGGAAGGCGATCTCGCCGCCGGCGCCCTTGAAGAAGCCAAGCAGCGTGTCCACGTCGCCGGTGGCGCCCTGCCCCCGCACGCTTTGGCGTAAGGCATTTTCCAAAAGTACCTTCAGGCAGAACGGCAGCCGCGACACCGGGGCGCCCGTCATCGTCTCCACGGCGCGCAGGCTGCAATAGCGGTAGCGCTGACCGTCCACCGTCAGCGTGGCAACCGTGCGTGTCGCGGAGTAGCTCATGGCCCTTCGCGCACCACCCGGTTGCGCATCGCGCCCAGCCCCTCCGCCACCGATTCGAGGAGATCGCCCTCGCGCAGTCGCGGCACCGCGGCGCTGCCGGCGGGCTGACGGTCGGACAGCAGGCCGGTGACGATGACATCGCCCGCCTCAAGGCCGTAGCGCGAGAGGCGCGCGACGAGGCGCGGCAACGGCCACGCCAGCGCCGCGGTCGTTCCCGCCTGGACGTCCTTGCCGTTCACGCGCGTCGTCAGCCGCAAGGCCGACGGGTCCGCCACCTCCGCGGCATCGACCAGCGCCGGGCCGATGAGGCAGCGGCGGAAACCGACATCGCCAGTGAGATCGCCGGCGTCCGGCGGGAGCGCGCCGTGCACGACGTTCGCGACCATATAGCCAGAGATTGCAGCCGCCGCCGCGGCGGCGTCGGCGTGGTGGATGGTGCGCGCCATCACGACAGCGATGCCCGTGCCGTAATCCAAACCCTTGCCGGCCAGCGCGGCCGGCAGGGACAGATCGCGCACCGGTCCCATCACGGCGTGCCAGTACCATTCCTGCACCACCGGCGCGTCACTGCCTGCGCGGTTGTCCGTCACCACCAACAGGCGGCCGGGTTTGAGTGGATTATGCAGGCGCGCTTGGGCCAGCGGCACGAACAGGGCTTCGCCGTCCGGTCCCGTCGCGCCGGGGCTGCGGATCAGTGTCTCGCCCAGCCAGGCGGCGGCGCGTTCGAGTGCCTGCCGCGCGGGTACACCGTGGTGAAGAATCAGCTGCACGTCCGGCGGCACGCGCAGCGCGGCGAGTGCCCGCGCCTGTTCGTCCCGGTCCTGCGCCAGCAGGCAGGCCGCGTAGCCCGCCCGCAGATCGCCCACGACGTCGCCGGCCAGCAGCACGCCGGTCCGCGCGCGCGACACCGGCTCGCCAACGACGTTGAAGCGGACGATTCTCATGCGACGGTCATTGCGTGAGCTGCACGCCGGATTGCTTGACGACCTTCTCCCAACGGGCGAACTCGTCGCGCACAAAAGCACCGAAGGCCGCGCTGTTCGCGAACGTGGTCGGATCCACGCCCACCGTGGCGAAGCGCTCGCGCGTGTCCGGCGCGTTCACGGCGGCGACAAAGATGGCGTTCAGCCGCTCGACCACCGCCGGCGGCGTGCGGGCCGGCGCCATGACGCCCAGCCAGTTGGTCGCCTGCAGACCGGGAAAGCCCTGTTCGGTCGCCGTGGCAACCTCCGGCAACTGCGACGAGCGCGCGGCACCCGTCACCGCAATGCCCCGCAGGCGGCCGGATTTGACGTAGGGCAGCGGCGCCGGCAGGTCGCACACCAGCAGCGGAATGTGCCCGCCCACCAAGTCGGTGAGCGCGGGTGCCGTCCCCTTGTAGGCGACGTGCTCGATCTTCACCTTGGCGAGGCTTGTGAACAGTTCCAGCGTCAGGTGTGAAATCCCGCCGATGCCGGGTGACGCCGCCGTCAGCGCGCCGGGCGTCTTGCGCGCCAGCGCCGCGATGTCCTTCAGCGTCTTCACCGGCAGTTGCGGATGCGCCACGATGATCTGCGGCAACGCGGCCACCGTCGTGATCGGGCTGAAGTCGGTCAGTGTGTCGTACGGCACCTTGGGATACAGCAGCGGGTTCAGCACCAGAGTGCTGACGCCGGTGAGGATCACCGTGTAGCCGTCGGCGGGCGACTTCATCACGTGCTCCGCCGCGATGATGCCGTTGGCCCCGGGCCGGTTGTCCACCAGCACCTGCTGCCCCAGCGTGTTGCTCATGCGCGCGCCGAGCGCACGCGCGATGAGATCGTTGGAGCCGCCGGCCGGGAAGCCGACGACGATGCGTATCGGTTTGCCCGGGAAGTCCTGGGCAGGCGCGACGGCGGAGGCCAGCAGGGTGGCGGTGATCAACAGGCGGATCAGCATGACAAACCTCTCTTCGTTAAACCGCGATTCTTTCGGTGTGATACAGCACCCCGCGCGCGAGACTTCCCGCCACCACGCGCGAGGACGTGGTGGTCGCGGAAATCCGCGTCGCCGACAGTTCGGTGTGCAGGCGGCCGAAGCGCCCTTCGGCGTCGATCACGTGCACGTTGGTGGCGATGGCCGGATCGGCCAGGATGCGGACCTCGGTTTTCTCAAAGCCGATGCCCGCCAGCGCGATGATGGCGGCGACGTTCGCGTTTTTCGGGAAGCGCCGCGCCGCCTCGCGCGCCGTGCCGGCGAAGATCTCGCAGGGCACGCTCAGGTCCTTGCCGCGCGCGGCTTCATGGTTCGCCCACGTCGCCGGCGGTGCGCGGCGCGTATAGCGCACGGTGGAGATGCCGACGGGTTTGGCCGCCGCCAGCGCGTCGATGCCGGCCAGCGCGCCAGCCGGGATATAGAGCCGGCCGCCACCCTTGCGCGAGGCGGCGTCGACTGCGGCGTGCACGGCTTCGTCGGCCAGCGCACCCACCGAACCCGCAACGACGTGCCGGCCTGCCTCGAGGATCTGCGGCACCAGCGCGGCGAAGGCCTGCTGGCTCGCGCATTCGATCACCAGTTCCGGCCCCGCCGCGAGAAAGGCCGCCGGATCGGCCACGATCTTCCACGGGGCTGCGGCATGCTTGGCGGGGTCGGTGACGAGCGCGCCGGTCACGATGACGTCGGCGCCCGCGGCCTTGAGATAGCCCAGCACCTCGTGGCCGATCGCGCCCAGGCCGAGCAAACCGATCTTCATGGGGTGACCTTCATGCGTTCTCCGTGTGTTCGACCGCCGCCGCGAACGCGCTGTCGAGCGCATCCAGCCAGTCGCGGTAGGCGGTGCCCGCCAGAAAATGCGGCGTCGCGCCCTGCTGCAGCAGATGCTGCCGGTAGGCCGGCTCCGCCGCCGTGGCGGCGCACGCATGTTCGAGCGCCTTCAGCACGGGCGATGGCAGGTCCCGCGGTGCGCCGATGCCGCGGAAAAATCCGATGTTGAGATCGATGCCGTGGTCCGCCGTCGTGGGCACGTTCGGCATCGCCGGCGAAGGCGTGTTGCCCAGGACGGCCAGCACCCGCACGTCACCCGCCCATGCCAGCGGCAGCGCTTCGTCCGCCGACACCTGCGCGATGTCGAGTTCGCCCGCGAGCAGCGCGCGAAGCTGCGCGGCCGAGCCCGCATAGCTCTTCCGCGTGAACGTCGCCCCCGCGACGCGGGCCAGCGCGCGCGCCGACAGGTCGACGAAGGTGCCCGGGCCAGCCGTGCCGAGCGTGAGGCGGCCCGGGCGGGCCTGCGCATCCGCCAGCACCTGGCTGAAGGTGCGCAGCACGTTGTCCGCCCGCACGCACAGCATCAGCGGGATCGTGGCGAGCAGGCAGAGCGGCGTGAAATCGCGGTAGCTCACCCCATAGGTGCTCGCCCCGTGCGGGCCGGCGATCAGCGAAGCCACCATCAGCGTCAGCGTGCGGCCGTCGGCGGGCGCGGACGCGCCGTAGCGGAATCCCGCGGCGCCGCTGGCGCCGGTGCGGTTGACCACTTCGATGCGCTCGCCGAAATGCGGCGCCGCATGCCGCGCGAAGGTGCGCGCGGCTTCATCGCTGCCGCCGCCCGCCTCGAAGGGCACGATGAGCTGGATCGGCGCTGCAGTCACGGCATCGGTTTCCATCACAGCGTCAGGCCGCCATTGACGTGCCAGACTTGCCCCGTCACGTACGCCGCATCTCTGTTGCACAGGCACTCCACCACCGCAGCAACCTCGTCAGTCGTACCGAGACGTCCGAGCGGCACCTGCTCCTCTGCGCGACGCCACGCCTTGTCATCGAGCGCTGCCTGCACGCCCGGATCCTTGCGGATGAAGCCAGGCACCACGGCGTTTACTGTGATCGCGCGCGGAGCGATTTGCACAGCGAGCGATTTCACCAGTGCCTCAAGTCCCGCCTTGGCGGCGGCGGATGCCGGGAAGCTGTCACCACCCATCCGGTATACGTGTGCGAGGAAGGAGCTGGTGCTTACAATGCGGCCTCCGTCACCCATGAGAGGCAGCGCGGCGCCGGCCATCCGGAAGAAATCTTTGGTGATGACGTTGAGCGAAGGCTCGAAAGTGACCTCATCCAGCACGCTGATACCCGTCTTTTGCGCATAGCCTGCGTTGCTGACCAGCACATCGATACGGCCGAATGCGGCCCCGCACTCGTCGACGATCCGCTGCGCCGTGGCCGCTGCGCCCAGATCCCCGACGACCGTGCGGATCGTTGCCCCGGCATGCGCCGCGGCCTTCGCCACACTTTTCAGTGCACGACTATTGCTACCCGTGTGAAGCAGCAGACTACTACCCGGCACCGCCAGCCGCCGGGCGATGGCGGCACCGATGCCGGAGGCCGCACCTGTGACGACGGCAACACGCTGCGAGGGGACAAGTCCGGAAATCATCGCTGGTTCATTCCGGTTGTACGCCGGCCTCACGCACCACTTTCCCCCATTTCGCCACCTCGACGCCGATAAATGCCGCGAACTCACCCGGCGTGCCGCCGGTGGTTTCGTAACCTTGGTCAGCGAAGCGCTGGCGGATATCGGACGCGCGCACCACGCGGTTGATCTCCGCGTTCAAGCGGTCCACCGCCGGTGCAGGGGTGCCCGCTGGTGCGAGCACGCCATACCATGTGGTGGCTTCGTAGCCGGGAACGCCCGCCTCTGCGACGGTCGGCACCGCTGGCAGCGCGGTCGCACGCGTGGAACCGGTTACCGCCAGGGCCTTTACCTTGCCCGCCTTGACCTGCGGCAGCGCCGGCATGGTCGAAAACATGATCTGCACCTGCCCGCTCATCACGTCGGTCAGTGCCGGTGCACCACCCTTGTACGGCACGTGGACAAGATCGACACCCGTCAACCGCTTGAACAACTCGCCCGCGAGGTGGGGCGCCGTGCCACTTCCGGACGACGCGTAGTTCATCTGTCCAGGCTTTGCTTTCGCGAGAACAATGAGCTCCCGGACAGACTGCACAGGCACCGCCGGATGCACGATCAAAATGAGCGGCGTGAATCCAATATAAACAACCGGTGCAAAATCATCCTTAAGCCGGTAGCGCAAATCCTTGTAGAGCGTCGCACTGACGGCATGTGAGAAGTTGCCGAGCAGGATCGTGTAGCCATCCGCCTGCGACCGCGCGACCAGTTCCGCGCCCAGATTGCCGCCCGCACCCGGCCGGTTGTCGATTACGACCGGCTGCCCGACGTTCTCGGAAAGTCTCTGACCGACGATGCGGGCGGGCACATCCGAACCACCACCCGGCGGAAACGGCGAGATCAGCCGGATCGCCTTGACCGGATAGGACTGGGCGTGCGCAGCGGTAACGGCGCAAAGCGTGAGGAACATCAGGAAAACATGAGCACGCATGACTTTTACTCCTTCTTGATCAGTCCGACCTTCAGCAGCCGGTCGAGCTTGGCCACCTCGGCCTTCACGACCTTGTCGAAGTCTTCCGGCGTACCGCCGGCAGGTTCGAAACCGAGCTGGTCGAGCCGCGCCTTGACGTCGGCCATGCCGAGCGCCCTGTTCACTTCCTTGTTGATCTTGTCCACGATGGGCCGCGGCATCCCCTTCGGCCCCTGCAGGCCATACCAGATGCCGGCTTCCGCGTCCTTGATGCCGAACTCGGCGAGCGTCGGCACGTTCGGCAGCAGACCCATGCGCTTACCCGCCGCTACGCCGATGGCGCGCACGCGGTTGGCCTTGATCTGCGGCTCGCTCGACACCATCGTGGTGTAGATCAGGTTGATCTGGCCGCCGATGAGGTCGGTCATGTTCTGCACCGCGCCCTTATACGGGATGTGCGTCACGTCGGTGCCGGTCGCGGTCTGGAACAGCAGAATCGCGATGTGCGGACTGGTGCCGGTGCCCGATGAGCCCCAGCTGATCTTGCCAGGGTTGGCTTTGGCGTAATCGACCAGGTCCTTCGGCGTCTTCGCCGGAAATGCGGGGTTCGCGAGGATCAGCAGCGGCGCATAACCGATGTAGACGATCTGCGTGAAGTCGAAAGGTGAATACAACGGGGCGAGCGACAGCATGGGTGCGCCGACGCTGGGGCCGGAATTCGCCAGCAGCAGCGTGTAGCCGTCGGGCGCGGCCTTGGCCACGGCGTTGACGCCAATCGCGCCGCCGCCGCCGGGCCGGTTGTCGATGACGAAGTTCTGTCCCCACTCGTCCGCCAGCTTGCCGCCGATCAGCCGCGCGAGGATGTCGTTGGATGCGCCTGGCGCGAAGGTGACGATCAGGCGCACCGGCCGGTTGGGGTAATCGGTGGCCGCGTTCTTCTGCGCCAGTGCGGGGGTGCACAACACGGCCAGCAACAGCGTACTGAACATTCGGATGGAATGGGACATGGGGTCTCCTGTGGAAGCGCGGTCAATCAACAGTCAACGTCGCCGGGGGCAGCCCGGCGGCTGCTTACTTTCTCTTGTGCGGCCAAGAGAAAGTAACTGGCCGCCGGGCTACCCCCGGCGAAGTTAAGTTGAACGCTCATCGGTCGTCGGAGGCCAATCCGGCCATGTCCCCCACCCGCACCGGCTTCAGCGGCGTGCGCGGACGGAAGCCGTCGACGCTTCCGGGCGGCAGGCCGAGCTTCCGCGTGAGCAGCTCTTCGACCGTGCTGCCGCAGATGCGGCCCTGGCAGTAGCCCATGCCGCAGCGGGTCGCGCCCTTCACGAAGTTCACGTGCGCCCCCCACGGCTGCGCGCAGGCCCGCACCTCGCCCGCCGTCACTTCCTCGCAACGGCAAACCAGCGTGTCGTCGGTGACGGCATCGTAGACGCCCGCCTGCACGGTGAAGAGATCGCCGACCAGCGCCGCGAAGGCGCGGCGGTGCGTACGCTCCTGCAGCGCGCTCGTCACGGCGCTAGTCGTCACGGCCACACCGAGTTGCCGCAAGGCACTGAGTGCCGCCAGCGTGCCTTCCGCCATCGCCGCATAGGCGCCACCGATGCCGGCGACCTCACCGGCGACGAAAACCCCGGGAATGCTGGTTTCCATGTCGGCACCATGCACCGGGACCCAGCCGCCCGTCTTACGGTTGTAACGGTGTTCGCAGCCCAGCATGCGCGTCGTTTGCACGGCGGGGATGAAGCCATAGCCGACGCAGAGTGTATCGGCCGCTTCCGTGCGTTCGGTGCCCGGAATGGCGCGGCCTTCGCCGTCGCACTGCGCGATCACGACGCGCTCCAGGCTTTCACGGCCCTCGGCCCGCACGACGACGTGCCGGAAGTGCACCGGCACCTTGGCGGCGGCCAGGGTGCGCCGATAAGCGAGCGCCTCGCCGACGCGGTCCCAGTGGCCCCACAGCCGCAGCGCGTGCTTCGCCCACGCCAGAGGATGCGTCGTTTCGTAGATGCCGACCGGCGCCGCGCCGGCCACGATCAGCGTGCGGGCGACCGGCAGCAGGAAAGGCCCGGAGCCGGCCAGCACGATCCGCTTGCCCGGCACGATGTTCTGGTTCTTGACCAGCGTCTGCGCGCCGCCGGGCGTCATCACGCCCGGCAGGTCCCAGCCCGGAAACACGCCCGGCCGCTCGTAGGCGCCGCTGGCGACGATGATCTTGCCGGCGCGCACCGTGCCGCCCTCGCCGCGGCGCATGACCGCGAGCGTGCCCGCCTCGAAGCTGCCCCACACCAGGGTTTCCGGCGACAGCGTGACGCCCGCCGCCTTCACCTGGGCGAGCAGCGCATCGCCCTTGGTGTAGTCGCGGTCGAGCCGCGTGCGGTCGGGCACCGTGAACTCGGCGGGCAGCTGCTTGTAGAACTGGCCGCCGGGTTCCGGATATTCGTCGAGCACCGTGACGCGCGCGCCGCCTTTGGCCGCCACCAATGCGGCGGTCAGCCCCGCGGGGCCCGCGCCGATCACGGCGATGTCGGCATCGATCGTGAAGCTCATGCGGGCCGCGCGTACGGCTGGAACTGCACGGGCGAGACAACCTGCATGCCGGCCTCGACTTTCGTCATGCATGCCCGCACGCCGGGATTCCCGTTCACGGTCATCACGCAGTCGTAGCACACGCCCATCGCGCAGTAGAGGCCGCGCGGCTTGCCTGCGCGGCGCGTATGACGAAGGATGCGCTGCCCATTGGCGAGCAACGCGGCGGCGAGCGTCTGGCCGAGGTGGGCGGCAATCTCCACGCCGTCGACCGTCAGCGTGATGCGCTCACCCGGCTGGATGTCCGACGATCCGCTCATGCTCATTCCGGCTTGATTCCGGCCGTCTTGATCAGTTGAGACCAGCGCGCAGCCTCGGCCTTCAGCAGGTCGACAAATTGCGCCGGCGTGGTGCCGGCAGGATCCAGCAGCACACCGGCGAAACGTTCGCGCACCACCGGGTTCTGCAGCGCGGAGAGGATCTCCTGGTTCAGCCGCGCCACCACCGCCTTGGGCGTGCCGGCCGGGGCGAGCACGCCGTACCAGTTTTCGACGCGGAAGTTCGCCACGCCCGCTTCCTCGAAGGTCGGCACCTCGGGGATCGCGGGCGAGCGCTTCGCGGACGCGACCGCCAGTGCACGCAGTTTGCCGCCCTTCACGAGCGGCACCACACCGGGTGCCGGCGGGAAGATGCACTGCACCTGCCCGGCCACCGTATCGGCGATCGCCGGGCCGCTGCCTTTATACGGCACGTGGTTCAACACGATGCCGGTGCGCACCCGGAACAGCTCGCCCGTCAGATGGCTGATGGTGCCGGTGCCGCCCGAGGCCATCGCAACCTTGCCGCCCTGCGCCTTGGCGTAGGCGATGAACTCGGCCACCGTCTGCGCGGGCACCGAGGGATGCACCACCAGCACACCGGGCGCGGTCGCCACCACCGCGATCGGTTCGAAATCCTTCACCGGATCGTACTTGGCCGTCGGAAAGATGAACGGGTTGATCGCGTGCGGGGCATCCGCAAGGATCACCGTATAGCCGTCGGCGGGCGAGCGCGCCACCAGCTCGGTGCCGATGATGCCGGTCGCGCCCGGGCGGTTGTCCACCACGACCGTCACGCCCATCGTCTCGCCAAGGCGCGCGCCGAGGATGCGCGCCGTCACGTCGTTGCCGCCGCCCGGCGCGTACGGCACCACCATGCGGATCGGCCGGCTCGGAAAATCCGCGGCAACCAGCGGCAGGGCTGCCGCCAGCAGCGCCGCGCCCATCAACGGTCCCTTCAACGTTCGCATCGCCGTTCTCCCGTCATTCGCCATGAGGCTTACGCCACCCACTCGCTCACCGGCGCATTCGCCTCGTGCAGCGGCTGCGTCACCACGTCTACCAGCGTCGGGCCGCCGTGTTCCGCGGCAGCGGCCAGCACACCCTTCAGTTCGGAGGGATCTGTCACCTTCCAGGACTTCACTCCGAAGGCTTCCGCGACCTTGGCGTGCTCGGTGCGCGTGAAGTCGACCGAGTAATAGCGCTCGCCGAAACCCGTCTTCTGGCCGGCCTTGATCCAGCCGTAGACGCTGTTCGACACCACCACCATCATCAGCGGCACCTTGAGGCGAACGATGGTTTCCATCTCGCCGGCGGTGAAGCCGAAGCTGCCATCGCCCATCACGGAGACCGTCTTGGTCTGCGGACGGCCGAAATGCGCGCCGACGCCGGCGGACATCGAGTAGCCGAGCGCACCGTGTGCGCGGTTGGAGATGAAGTGGCGGCCGGATTCCAGGAAAGGGTAGTAGGCGGAGAAGTACGGGCAGGGGGTGCCGGGATCGCACACGACCGTCGCATCGCGCGGCAGCACTTCATGCAGCGTCGCCACCAGGCGCTCGGGCAGGATCTGCGTTTCGCCGCTCGTGGCCAGCCGGTTGAAGGCGTCGAACTTCTGCTTCTTCGCCGCGGCGACGAGTGCCTGCCCCTTGCCCTGCCTGATCTCGCCCTTGCGTGCCGTCAATTCGGCGTCGATCGCACCGAGCGCGAGCTTCGCATCGCCCACCAGCGCGACTTCCGTCTTGTAGATCGCGCTGATCACCATCGGGTCGGCATCGATGTGCACGATGCGCGCCGATTTGCTCGGGTAGCGCCAGCGTTCGGTCGTCACCGACCCCGCGCGGCAACCAATGAACACGATCAGGTCGGCCTGCTCGACCACCGCGCGCGTGGGCAGCGTGCCGCCGTTGCTGCCGACGACGCCGACGCAGAGCGGGTGTTCTTCGGACAGGCTGCCCTGTCCGGATATGGTCGTGGCCACGGGCGCGCCCAGGCGTTCCGCGATGGACATCAGTTCGCGTTCCGCGCCGGCGATCACCACCCCGCCGCCACAGACGAACAGCGGCTGCTTCGCCGACAGGATGGCGGTGGCCGCCGCCTTCACCGCGGCGGGGTCTGGCGCCGAGCGCCACGCCGGGTAACGCCCGTGTTCCGGCTGCGCCCAGATGTCCTCCGGGTCGACGGCCGCATCCTTCTGCGTATCGAAGGGAAAGCACAGGTGCGCAGCCCCCGGCTTGCCGGTGGTCATGGCACGGAATGCCGCGCGCATGGTTTCCGGTACGCGGTCAGCGCGGTCCAGCACGCCGTTCCACTTGGTCAGCGGCTTGAACAGGGCCTTCTGGTCGAGCTCGGTCAGCGTGTAGCGGCCGCGCGAGGTCGTCGCGATGTCGGACGTGATGCCCAGCACCGGGATCGAGCTTTCGTTGGCTTCGACGATGCCAGGCAGGATGTAGGTGGCGCCGCCGCCGCTGGGGCCTTCGCACACGCCCACCTTGCCGCTCACGCGGGCGTAGGCATCCGCCATGTAGGCCGCGGAGCGTTCGTCGCGCGTCAGGATGTGCTGCATGCCGTGGTCGAGCGTCGCCAGCGCATCGTACAGCGGCAGGCTGGTGTCCCCGCACAGGCCGAAAATGTGTTTCACCCCGTGCGCTTCCAGCATGCGCACCATTGTTTCGGCCCCGTTCAGCTTGTTCATGTCCTTGTGATCCTCAAGTGTGAATACTTGAAACCAGGCATCCGTCCGGTTTCACTCGACCCTCCCCTCGCCCTCCGGGAGAGGGGCAAGGGGGTGAGGGCTCCATTATTCAACCCGTTCAAAAACGCACGGCAGCCGTCCGGTTGCGGACCGCCTGCACGATGCTCATTGCCGTCTGCAGCGACGCCTTGTTGTCCGGCGCCGCCGGGTTGTTGCCCATGTCCAGCGTCAGGCTGCCGCAGGCGCCCTCCGCCTCGATGCGATGCACGCTCTGCGTCACGGCCGGATCGACCCAGAAGCGCACCCGGGTCTCCTCGAAGCCGATACCGGCGAGCGCCAGCGTCGCCGTGACATTGGCCTTCTCCGTGAACAGCATGGCCGCGCGCTCCGCCGTATCGTCGAAGAACAGCGTCGCTTCCTTCACCGCCGCCAGGTCGATCATGGCTTCGGCCGGCGTGCCCGTCCACATCTTTGCGTTCTTGCGCGTCACGTAGGCGACTTTCGTCAGGCCGGCATGACGCGCGGCGGCGATCACGTCGATACCGCCGATCGCACCGGCGGGGATCTGCAGGCTCGCACCCGTTTCCCTCGCCACTTCCAGCAGGTGCGCCCGGTACGGGGCGTCTGCGAGTACACCGACCGACACCGCAAGCAGATCGATGCCCTTGCGCAGCACCGGCTCGGCGTAGTGCTTGAATGCTGCATGACTCGCGCATTCGATGACCAGCTCCGGCTCCAGCGCCTGCAGCGCGACCGCCGTGTCGATCACCGGCACATCGCCCAGCACCGCGCGGATGCGCTCGTGCTGGCGCTCGCGGGCGACCACGCCCACGAACGACACCTGCCGGTCGCGCGCCAGATGTTCGGCAACGATGCCGCCGAGGCCGCCGAAGCCGATGAGGGCGATGTTCATCGACCCTGCCCTTCGTCAGGGTTCGACGCAAAGTCGCCGGGGGTAGTCCGGCAGCTAGTTACTTTCTTTTGGCCGAACAAAAGAAAGTTACCAGCCGCCGGGCTGCCCCCGGCGAAGTTGAAGTCAATAAGGGTCAAGCCACCACCCTCCCCTCGTCATCCCGCATATAGATCTCCGCAAAGCCCGCGCGGATCATATCCACGATCTGGTCCAGCCGCCGCGAGATGTGCCCGTCGATGAGGGCCGCCGCCTGCTTTGCGTCGCGCGCCTTCATCGCCTTCACGATCATCAGGTGCTCCTGCTGCGTGTGCTTGCGCTGGTCGCGCATGTCGATCCAGCGCACGTAATGGATGCGCGCGTTGATCGCCTTCAGTGTGCGCACCATCTCCTGGTTGCGCGTCAGCACCGCCACCCGCTCGTGGAACTGCTCGTCGAGCGCCAGCAGGCTGGCCGCGTGGGTGTCCTCGGTCCGGTCCTTGGAGGCCTTCACGAAGCGTTCGAGTTCGGCGAACTCCTCGTCCGTCGCCCGCTCGCAGGCGATGCGCACGGTGGTCATTTCGAGCACGATGCGCAGCTCGTACAGGTCGTAGACCTGCTTCGCATCCAGCGGCCGGCCGATGAAGCCCTTGTTGGGCGCGCGCGTGAGAAAGCCCTCGACCAGCAGGCGGTTCAGCGCCTCGCGCAACGGGGTGCGGCTGACATTCAGCGCGCGAGCCAGCTCCACCTCGTTGACGCGCGCGCCCGGACGGATAACGAAGGTCATCGCCATCGTCTTCAGCCGCTCGTAGATCAGTTCCGGTCCCTGAGCCAATCGGGTGACCGGCTCCGGGGTGGCGGGCTTGCGGGCCATGGCGCGGACTTTCACGCCTGCTTCGCATAGCGGGCCGCGCTGGTACCGGCCAGCCGACCGAACACGGCGCCCGACACCAGCCCGGAACCGCTCGGGTAATTGAAGTAGAAAATGCCCCCGACCATCTCACCCGCCGCGAACAGCCCGGGAATGCCGTGGCCGGCGACGTTCTGCACGCTACAGGTGGGATCGATCTTGACGCCGCCGAAGGTGAAGGTCACGCCGCAGGTCACGGCGTAGGCCTGGTACGGCGGATTGTCGATGGTGTTGGCCCAGTTCGTTTTCGGCACCTTGAGGCCGGTGGTACCCCGGCCGTCTTTCACCACCGGTTCGAAAGGCACATCTTTCTGCACCGCTGCGTTGTATTCCTTGACCGTCTCCAGGAAACGCTTCGGGTCCACGCCTTCCAGCTTGCCCGCGAGTTCCTCCAGCGTGTTCGCCGTGACCTTGGTCACCTGCTTGATGCGGTATTCGTCGCGCAGCAGGTGCTCCACCTTCTGGTCGAAGATCTGCCAGGCGAACATGCCGGGCTGCTGTTGCACCACGTGGCCGTACTTGGCGTAGGTGAAGTTGCGGAAGTCCGCGCCCTCGTCCACGAAGCGCTCGCCGTTGGCGTTCACCATGATCGAGAAGATGTAGCTGTGCTTCTGGAAGCCATCGCCCACCGCACGGTCGCCGTACGGCGTGGCATTGCGGTCCCAGCCCACGGCGTGCGAACCCGACCAGTGCCCATGCGGCACCGCACCGATCGCCAGCGCCATCTGGATACCCGCGCCGTTGTTGTATTGCGTGCCGCGCACCTTCGCGAGCTCGTAGCCGGGCCCGAGGTAGCGCGCGCGCATCTCGGCATTGGACTGAAACCCGCCGCAGGCCAGGACCACGGCCTTGGCGCGGATCGTGTACTGCTCGCCGCCCTGCTCCACCACTACGCCGCACGCCTTGCCGTGCTCGTAGACCAGCGATTGCGCGGTCGTTTCGTAGAACACCGGGATGCCGGCCTTGTCGAGCGCCTTGAACAGGCTGGCCGACAATTCCGGGCCGCCGCCCCAGAAGTTGCAGATCTGGCCGCCGAAGAAGGTCACGCGGCCGTTCACCTTCTGCGACTGGCCCTTGTACATCGGCTCGAACTTGATGCCCTTGGTCCGCATCCAGACCAGCGTGGGCCGCGCGTTGTCCACGAGTGCCTCGGCGAGATTGGGGTCGCAGCGGTACTGCGTCACTCGGCCCATGTCCTCGAGGAAGTCCTCGCGCGAGTAGGTGCCAAAATCGACGTTCTTCTGCTCGTCCGCGGAGAGGTCCAGCACTTCGCGAATATCGTCCAGGTTGTTGAACACCCAGCGCGTCGACCCCGCCACGAAGAAAGTGTTGCCGCCGCGCTCGGATTCCGGCGCCGTTTCCACCACGACCGGGTTCGCCCCTGCATCCTTCGCCGCCAGCGCGGCGCAGATCGCCGCATTGCCCGCGCCCACAATCACCACGTCTGCATTCTTGATGTCGCTCAACTTCACGTTCCTGCCTCCATGATCAAAACTGTTCAACACTCCCGATTTCGCCATCAAAACGCCACATCCGGTTTCTATTCAAGTTTCACGCCCGCATCCTTGACGGCCTTGCCCCAGCGCGTGAACTCGTCGCTCACGTACTTCGCGAACGCCGCCGGGGTCGCATCGGTCTTCACCTCCACACCGGCCGCATCGAACTTCTCACGCGTCGCCGGCAGGTTCGCGGCCTTGACGATGGTGGCGTGCAATGTGTTCGCGATCGCCGGCGGCAGTTTGGCCGGACCCACGAGCGCGTACCAGTTGACGACGACCAGCCCCGGCAAACCCTGCTCCTTCGCCGTTGGCACGTCAGGTAGCGCGGGGGAACGCACCTCGCTGGTGATCGCGAGGATGCGCAGCTTGCCCGACTTCGACGCGCTGACCATGCCCGCGATGCCCGCGATGACGCCATCGATCTGGCCACCCATGACGTCGGTCATCGCCGGGCCCGTGCCCTTGTACGGTACGTGCTGGAGCTGGACCCCCGCCATCGAGTTGATCATCTCGATCGTCAGATGCTGCAGGCCGCCTACGCCGGGCGATCCGAAATTGAGCTTGCCGGGCTGTTTTTTGGCGAGCGCGATCAGTTCCTTCAGGGAGCGCGCCGGGACCGCCGGGTGCACGGCAACCACGAAGGGCACCAGCCCCACGTTCGAGAGCGGTGTGAAATCGCGCAGCGTCTGGTACGGCGGGTTTGCGGACAGGTGCACGCTCAACACCAGGTTGCTGATGCTGACCAGGCCGATCGTGTAGCCGTCGGGTGCCGCCTTGGCGATGAGGTCCGCGCCGATCTGGCCGTTGGCGCCGGGGCGCGCATCGACCACCACCTGCTGGCCGAGGATGTCGCCCATGGGCTGGGCCATGGTGCGGGCGACGATGTCCACGACACCGCCCGGCGGAAAGCCGACGACCATGCGGATGGGCTTGGTTGGAAAGTTCTGCGCGGCTGCGCCGCCGGCGAGGGCCGCCCCGGCAAGGACACCGGCCAGACTCCGAATCAATGCTGGTGATGACATGACGACTGCTCCGTAAAGTGCGAAATCGACGAGGCCTCTACGCCACCCAATGGCGACGCAGCGCCGAGACATCCTGCAGGCGCTCCAGGTGCAGACAGGCTTCGAACAAGGCCTGTCCCTGCACGGGGGCCACTCGCGCAGCCAGCTCCAGAAACTTCGCCTGCAATTGCGCGTCGGTCAGCGGCTTGGCAGGACTGCCGCTCGGATGATCCACGGCCTGTTCCAGACTGCGGCCGTCTTCCAGCTCGATGCGCACGCGTGCCTGGCGGGACTGCAACTGCTGATCGGCCACGGCGGTCATGCGTCCGCGCAGGGTGGCCAGGGCCGGATCGTTCACGTCGGCGCCTTCGAATACGGCCAGCCCCGCCGACCGTTTGACGAAGGCCAGCGCCGCGGCATGGAAGAAGCTGAAGCGACCCTTGATGGCAGTGTCCGGATGCTGCCGCCCCGCGAGTTCAATGGTGCGCGGGTGCACGGTGATGACGACCTTGCGGATGTGCGCCGGGGCCAGATCGTGCATCCGCGCGAGTTCCAGGCAGGCATCGATTACCGGGTGGATCACCACGCCGCAGGGATAAGGCTTGAGGCTCACCTCCGCCGTGAGATAGCGCGTGCCGAGGTCCTGCGTGATCGCGGCCGGGTCGTCCGGCCAGCCGAAGACGTCGAACAAACCAAACTTCGCTTCCAGCGCGCGCGGCTCGCTGTCGAAGCCCGCTTCCGCGAACAACACCGCCAGCACGCCCGCGGACGCCGTCTTGCCGATGTTGAAACTCTTGCACGGGGTGGGGAGCATCGCGCGCAGCCCGCCCGCCTGCGTCGCGGCCATGCCGAGCGCATGCGCGGTGCGGGTCGCATCGAGTCCGAGTACGACAGCACCCGCCGCCGCCGCGCCCAGCGTGCCCAGCGTGGCCGTGCTGTGCCAGCCCGTGTCGTAGTGTTTCGGGAACAGCGCCCGTCCCAGGCGGCACTCCACTTCGATGCCGGTCGCCACTGCCGCCTCCATCACCGCCCCCGACACCTTGCGCGATTCACCGAGCGCGAGTGCGGCGGCGACCACCGCGCCGGTGGGATGGATCAGCGTGGGCACATGCATGTCGTCGTAATCGAGGATGTTCGCGGCAATGCCGTTGACCAATGCCGCGTTCACCACGTCCAGCCGGTCCGTCCGCCCGATGACGGACGCCTGCGGCGCGCCGCCGAGGGCCGCCGCCACGCGCAAGGCCGCCGCGACATCGCGATCGCCGGCCGCCCCGAGCGCGCAGGCCATCCAGTTCGCAAACCCGCGATGCGTTGCCTGCGCGACCTCCGGGGGCAACGCACGGTCGCGGGCCGTGCTGATGAAACGGGCGAATGCCGCGGTGAGATCCGCTGCGGCAGGGCGCATGTCCGGCACGGTAGCCATCAGCGGGCGCCTGCGGGGAAAAGGGGATGCAACCGGAGCGGCACGGGAGAGTCAGCGGCGGAGAAAAGGATCCGGAAAACAGGCGGGCGAAAACGTCGCCAGACTGTATACACTTGTGTGTTCAGGGTCAATCGTGCGGAGCGATTCCGCCACGCGTCAGCGTGGGAAGCCGCCCTACTGAACCGGAACGGCGGCCGGGCGGGACACGCCGGGCACGGTGGCCCGGACCAGCGCACCGATGTCGGGCAGCCCGTCCGACGCGCGCACCAGTTTTAGCAGCTGCTGCGCGCCGGCCGTGCCGAGCACGCGGCCCGCGCAGTCGAGGAACTTCTCTTCCTGGTCCGCCGCCGCCATCGGCCATTCGGTCGAGCCGGGGGATTTGTCGATGCGCCGCTTGAAGCTGCCGCGCCGGGTGACGAGTTCCACGTCGTTGTAGCCGACCGTCCCCGAGTAAACCTTGTCGTCCGCGATCTTGTAGCGCCGCACTTTCTCCATCAACTGCAGCACCGCGGGCCGGCGCAGCATCGCATCGGTATAGGTTTCCAGGGTGATGCGGCGGTCGAGGAGCGTCGCGGCGACCGAATACTGGATGCTGAACTTGCCCTCGGCGCCGGTCTGCGGGCGGTCGTACTTGAGCGCGTCGTCCGACCCGGGCGGAAAACCAACGGCAACGGATTCGATATCCTCAGTCGCGATCCCGTGCTCGGCCAGCATCTCCAGCAGGCCGCCGATTGCGCGGTGGTTGCACGAACAGCACGGCCAGCGCTTGTAGTTGATGCCCGGGTCGAGCATGCCCCATTTCACGCCCAGTTCCTCCGCCAACTCCGTCAGCGGCTTGCCATCCGCGCCGGCGTAGGTGGCCAGAAAACTGCCCTTGCCGTCGAAGATCTGCGCGTCGGCGGTGAAATCCTGACGCGCCAGCCACGCCGACATCACTGCGCTGCGCGCAGCAAGGCCAGGATGAAACGGTTTCGTCATGGTGCCGAAATTGCGTGTGAGTCCGGACGCCTGCGAGGCGGCGATGCCCCACGCCTGGCACAGTTGCGCGACCGTCAGGCCGGACAATCGCGCGGCGGCAGCGGTCGCCGCGAAGATGCCGACGGTAGAGGTCGGATGCCAGCCGTGCAGATAGTGCCCGTTGCCGAAGGCGCGGCCCAGCACGCCCGCGATCTCCAGGCCCAGGGCGTAGGCGGTCAGGACATCGCGCCCCGTAGCGCCCGTCATCTCGCCCACCGCCAGCACCACCGGCACCAGCGTCGAACTCGGATGCCCGCGCTGCGTGGGCAGCGTATCGTCGAAGTCGAGCGCATGCATGTAGGTGCCGTTCGCGAGCGCCGCTTCGGCAGCCGAGGTGCGCACCGCACTCCCCCACACCGCCGCCTGCGGTTTACCGCCGGTCTCGTTCACCCAGCGCAAGACGATCTCGCTGCCCTCATCGAGCGAACCGGCCAGCCCGCAGGCCAGCGCATCGGCCAGCGCCACCTTCGCGCCCGCGAGCACCGCGTCCGGCACGGCGGCGGTGTCGACGACGAAACGGGCCATGCGGTCGGTCAGCGCGTGGGGCATGGGTTCAGTCTCCCTTGAGGCCGAGCTTGGTGATGATTCTGGTCCACTTCTCGGTATCCGCCGCCATGAACTGACCCATCGCCTGCGAGGTCATGCCGACGGGGTCGGCGCCGAGACTGTTCTTGATCTGATCGACGAACTCCGGAACGTTCAGCAGCCCGACGATCGCATCGCCCAGTTTGGCCACGACGTCCGGCGGCGTCTTCGCCGGCGCGGCGAAGCCGTACCAGGAACCGGATTCGTAGCCCGGCACGCCGGATTCGGCCACGGTCGGCACGTTGGGCAGGATGGCGGAACGCTTGCTGCCGGTGGTGGCAATCAGGCGCAGGCGTCCGGCGGTGACAAACGGCAGCAGCGGCCCGATGGCGTTGAAGGTGAGATCGACCTCGCCGGCGACCGTAGCCGAGATCGCCAGCGACTGGCCCTTGTACGGCACATGCGTGAAGTCCACGCCGGCCATGCTCTTGAAGAGCTCGCCCGACAGGTGGGTCGAGCCGCCGGCGCCCGAGGAAGAGAAGTTGAGCTTGCCGGGATTGGCCTTGGCGAGCGTGATCAGTTCGCGCACGGTTTTCGCCGGCACCGAAGGGTGCACCACCAGCGCGTTCTGGGTGATACAGATGATGGCCACGGGCGCGAGGTCGCGCCGAGCATCGAAGTTGCTCTTCGGGTACATCGCCGGAATGGACGACAGCGACGAATTGGCCGCCAGCAGCGTGTAGCCGTCGGGCGGCGCTTTCGCGACGAGTTCGTTGGCGATCAGCCCGGCGGCGCCCGACCGGTTCTCGACCACCACCTGCTGGCCGATCTTGTCAGTCAGGGCGCGCGCCACCATGCGTGACGACAGGTCGGCCGCCCCGCCGGGGGCGAAGCCGACGACGATGCGGATGGGTTTGGCAGGAAAATTTTGCGCGGCGGCGGACAGCGGCGCGGCGGCGAGCAACCAACAGACCAATCGAGTCACAACGTTCTCCCGGCGCCAGCGTCGGCGCGCATCAGTTCAGTAATGGATGAAGCGCCCTTTATGATCCGGCCTGGGCGTTGACCTCCTCGATCGGTTCAATAATTCTACACAGCTACACCGTCTCCATCGACATCAGCGAGGCGTTGCCGCCCGCCGAGGTGGTATCGACCGACAGCACGCGTTCGGTGGCGAAGCGTTTAAGGTAGTTCGGGCCACCCGCCTTGGGCCCGGTACCCGACAGCCCTTCCCCGCCGAAAGGCTGCACGCCCACCACGGCGCCGATCATGGAGCGGTTCACATACACGTTGCCCACGCGTGCGCGGCCGCGCACCTGGTGCACCGTCTCGCCGATGCGGCTGTGGATGCCGAGCGTGAGGCCGTAGCCCGTCCCGTTGATCGCATCGACCACCGCATCGAGGTGTCCCGCCTGCCAGCGCACGACGTGCAGCACCGGGCCGAACACCTCGCCCTTCAGCTCGTCCAGTCGGCCCAGCGCCACCAAGGCCGGCCCGCAATACCAACCGCCCTCCGGCACGGCGATGCGGTGCACGACGCGCCGCCCCATCGCCGCCAAGTGCCGTTCCAGCCGTTGCAGCGCCGTGCCGTCAATGACCGGGCCCACATCGGTGACGAGCCGTGACGGATCGCCCACCACCAGCTCGTCCATCGCGCCGGTCAGCATGTCCAGCACCTTGTCCGCGATGACGTCCTGCACGAACAACACCCGCGCGGCCGAACAGCGCTGGCCCGCGCTCTGAAACGCGGACACGAGCAGGTCGCTCACCACCTGCTCGGGCAGCGCGGACGAATCCACGATCAGCGCGTTCTGGCCGCCGGTTTCGGCGATCAGCGGCACCAGCGGGCCCTCGCCCGCCACCAGCGCGCGGGCAATTGATTTGGCCGCTCCCGTCGAGCCGGTGAAAGCCACGCCGCGGATCAGCGGATGCGACACCAGGGCCTGCCCGACCTCGGTACCGCCGAGTGCAAGCTGCATGACCGCCGGCGGCACGCCCGCTTCGTGCAGCAAGCGAACCGCCGCGTGCGCCATGATCGGCGTCTGCGGCGCAGGTTTCGCGACCACGACGTTGCCCGCGACCAGTGCGGCCGACACCTGGCCCATGAATATCGCCAACGGAAAATTCCACGGACTGATGCAGGCGAACACGCCGCGCCCCGCCAGCGTGAGTTGGTTGTCTTCCCCGGTCGGCCCCGGCAACACGAGCGGATGGAAATCTGCCTCTGCTCGCACCGCGTAGTAGCGCAGGAAATCGACGGCCTCGCGCACTTCCGCCACCGCGTCGGGAATGGTCTTGCCGGCTTCACGGATGGCGATGGCCATGAAGTCGGTGCGCCGCGCTTCCAGCAGGTCCGCGGCACGACGCAGGCAGGCCGCGCGCTCCACCACGGGAACGGCATCCCAAGCGGGCTGCGCGGCGGCGCCGATACCCACCATCCGCGCCACGGTTTCAGCGTTGACGCTGCGTGCCTCGCCAATGACGCGCGTGGTGCAGGCCGGATCGACGATCGCCAGCGGCGCACCGCCTGCCGCCTGCCCCTCCAGCAGCGAAGCCGCCTGCCACGGCCGCGCCCAGGCGCGCTCAAGATCCGCTGTCAGCGTGGCCACCACGGTCGTATCACTGAGGTCGATGCCGGCCGAATTGGGTCGGGCCTCGCCGAACATCGCGCGCGGCAACGGAACCTTCGGATGCGGTGCACCGCCTGCGGCCGCCACCGCTTCCGCCGGATCCGCCAGCAGGCGCTCGACCGGCGCCTTCAGATCCTGAATCTGGTGCACGAAGGAACTGTTCGCCCCATTTTCCAGCAGGCGCCGCACCAGGTAGGCCAGCAGGTCGCCATGGCTGCCGACTGGCGCATAGGTGCGGCAGGCGAACGACGGATCGCGGGCGAGCAGCGCTTCGTAGAGACCGCCGCCCATGCCGTGCAGGCGCTGGAATTCGAAATCGCGGTTCGTGCCGACCCCTTCGAGGATCGTCGCCACCGTCAGCGCGTTGTGCGTGGCGAAGGCGGGAAACAGGTGCGGCGATTTCAGCATCGCCCGTGCGCACGCGAGGTAGGACACGTCGGTTGCCGCCTTGCGCGTGAACACCGCGTAATCCGGCAGGCCACGCTCCTGCGTGCGTTTGACCTCGGAGTCCCAGTAGGCACCCTTCACCAGCCGCACGAAAATCCGCCGTCCGGCACGCTGGCCCAGGGTTTCGAGCCACTGGATGACCGGCAGGGCACGCTTCTGGTACGCCTGCACCGCGAGCCCCAGCCCGTCCCAGCCGGCGAGTGACGGCGCCAGGGCAACGACTTCGAATAACTCCAGGGAGAGTTCGAGGCGTTCGGATTCTTCTGCGTCGATGGTGAAGCCCATGCCGAACGCACGCGCCTCTTCCGCGAGCGCAAGCACCACAGGCACGAGCTCGCGCAGCAGGCGCTCGCGCTGCGCCGGTTCGAAGCGCGGATGCAGCGCCGAGAGCTTGATCGAGATGCCCGGCGCTGCGATTACCGACTGTGCACCGACCCGCGCGCCGATCGCCACGATCGCGTGCCGGTAGGCGGCGTGGTAACGCTCCGCATCCGCCGTGGTCCTGGCCCCCTCGCCCAGCATGTCGAAGGAATGCCGGAAGACAGGGCGCTCGGGGCGCTCCGCTCTATCCAGCGCCTCCTCAATCGTGCGTCCCATCACGAACTGCTCGCCCATGAAGCGCATCGCGGTGGCGACCGCGCGGCGCACCACCGGTTCGCCCAAGCGCGCGAGGAGACGCTTGAACACGCCGGTGGTTTCGTCTTCCGCCAGCAGACGGCCGGTCAGGTTGAGCGCCACCGTGGCGGCGTTGACGAGCGAAGAAGGCGACTGGCCGAGATGCGCTTCCCACCCCGCGGTGCCAACCTTGTCGCGGATCAGCCGGTCGGCGGTGTGATCGTCCGGAATGCGCAGGAAGGCTTCAGCGAGGCACAGCAGCACCACACCCTCCGTCGAGGAGATGCGGTACTCCTGCAGAAAATGTTCGATGCCGCCGCCGGCGCGGGCGTCCTCGCGCATCGCCTCGACGAGATCGCGCGCCGTGGCGGCCACGCGCGCGCGGGCCGCGGGGGAGAGTTGCGCCTGCACGAGCAGCGGCTGCAGCACCCCGGACTCCGGGGCGCGGTAGTGCGTGTTGATGGCCGGAAGTGGCGAGGGAACAGGATCTGGCACGACGGAAATGCTAGCATCGCCTTGGCCTAATGTTTATCGTTATTTAATGATCAATTCCGTCAATTCATTCTTTAAGTAACCTTTTATCAGATAGATCATCTTAAAAATAATGGATAAACCGAAGCTTGATCCGTCCGACCGCCGCATCCTCAAGGCGCTGCAGGACGACGGCCGCATCAGCAACGCCGCTCTGGCGCGTCAGGTGAATCTGAGCGCGGCGGCCTGCTTCGAACGCGTGAAGCGGTTGCGCCGCGACGGCACCATCACCGGTTTCGCGGCGCTGCTCGACGCGGCAAAGCTTGACCGCGCGCTGCTCATCTTCGTGGAGATCGTGCTGGATCGCACGACGCCGGATGTCTTCGACGCCTTTGCGAAGGCCGTGCGCAAAATGCCGGAAGTCCTCGAATGCCACATGGTGGCCGGCGGCTTCGATTACCTGATCAAGGCGCGCGTGAAGGACATGGCGGCCTACCGCGCCTTCCTCGGCGATTCGCTGACGAACCTGCCGGGCGTGCGCGAGACGCACACCTACGCCGTGATGGAGGAAGTGAAGAACAGCCTGAAGCTGGCGCTTTAGCGTAGCGCCGGCGGCTCAGGCTTCGGCCTGAAACCCGACTACCGTGATGCCATGCACGCACACGGCCTCGTCCTCCGGCGCCGCGCCGCCGCTCGCGCCTGCCGCACCGAGGATGGTCCCGTCGGCGCCCCGGATCAGCACGCCGCCCGGCTGTGGCAACAGCTTGCCGCCGGCCGTGTGCGCCAGGGCGAGCAGGAAGTTCGGATTGTCCTTCGCGCGCGCAGCAAGGCCGCGGCCGGAGGTGCCCATGCCCACCGCGCCCCACGCCTTGGCCCGGCTCACGTCGATGCGGAACATGCTGGCGCCGTCCTCGCGCTGCGCGGAGATGATGTCGCCCGACGCATCGACCACCACCACACCGAGCGGCCGTGCCTTCATTTCCCGCGCCTTCGCGAAGGCGGCCTCGATGATCTGGTTGGACTTGCTGCGCGTGAGTGCGGTCATGGGGTCTCGGCTGTCAGGGGCAAATGCAGCCCCGAAAATAGCGCAAGCCAGCGTCCGCATCAAACCCCGCGCCGCGCCGCGTGACGGCCACGGTGATTTCGTTGAAAATACACCCTGCAAACGGCGGGGGCAATGCTCCAGAGCCCCAGCACACCACCACGCCCGCATGCCTCCCCGCCTCCCCGTCCACGACGCCCAGGCTCCGCCGCCCGGCCAGATCAACCTCGATCACGTTGCGCACTTCGTCCCCGACGTGGACGCCGGTTCGGCCGCCTTCGAGGCGATGGGCTTCACGCTGCCGCCGTTTTCGCTGCAGAAGCACCGGCTCGCGCCTGGCGGCCCGGTGGTCCCGGCGGGCACGGGCAACCGCACGATCATGTTCCGCGCCGGTTACGTGGAAATGCTGGCGCCCGTTTCGCGCGAGACCCTCGTGGCGCAGCAGTTGTGGACCGCCATCCAGCGCTACACCGGGATCCACCTGATCGCCTTCGGCACGCCCGACGCCACGGTGGACCATGCCCGCCTCGCGCGTGAAGGCTTCGGCCCGCAACCGACGGTGGCCCTGCAGCGGTCGCTCGGTACGCCGGAAGGCGAAGGCACCGCGCGCTTTGCCGTAGTGCGCGTGCCGCCGGGCACCATGCCCGAGGGTCGCATCCAGTACTGCCAGCACCTCACGCCCGAAATGCCGTGGCAGCCGCGCTGGATGACGCACGCCAACGGCGCCGTCGGCCTCGCCGCCGTCATCCTCTGCGTCGCCGAACCTGAAGAGGCCGTTGCCCGCTACGCGCGTTTCAGCGGGCTGACGCCGATGCAATCGAACGGCGTACCGCTGATCCAGACGCAGCGCGGCCAGTTCCTGTTCCTCACGCCGGTGCAAACGACCCGCGTCTTCGGTGTCATGCCGCCCGCGCTGCCATGGATCGCGGGCTATGTCATTGCCACCCACGACATCGGCGCCGCGCGCGCCGCCTGCGTCCGTCACCACATCGAAACCATCGACCTGGGCGCGGGGCGCTTCGCCGCCGTGACACCGCCCGCAGTCGGCGGGATCATCGTCTTCCAGCAACTCGGCTCGCCTGCGCGCGCCCTTCTTTAGAAGCGAACATGAAACAGTCTTTCGACGAAACCTTTGACGTCATCATCGTCGGCTTCGGCCTCGCCGGTGGCGTCGCCGCCATGCACGCCCACGACGCGGGCGCCCGCGTGCTGCTGATCGACAAGAACACCGTGCCCGGCGGCCTCTCGATCTGTTCCTACGGCGCCGTGCGCAGCGCGCACGATCCCGACCAGGCGTTCACCTATCTGCAAGCAACGAACGCCGGCCGCACGCCGGATGACGTGGTGCGCGCGCTGGCGGAAGGCATGTGCGGGATGGAAGCGACCGTGCGCGAACTGGGCAAGATCAACAATGCCCGCATCCTGACCTCGGTCGAGGAGAACGCCGAGCGCGAGAAGGCCGGCGATCCGTACCGGCGGCAGATCCGCGCCAACTATCCGCTGCCGGGTACCGACACTTTCTATCACACGACCGTCACGGACGTGCCCGGCTTCGACGCGCGCAAGGAGTATCCGTGGGCGAACGGCGCGCCCGGCGGCCCCAAGCTGTTCCGCATCATCCACGACCACCTGCGCAAGCGCAGTATAGAACCGCGCCTGGGGGTTGCCGCACAGCGGCTGATCGCCGATCCGGACACGAAAACCGTGCGCGGCCTCACCGTCACCGCTGGCGGCAAGGAGTACGCCATCGAGGCGAAGCGCGGCATCGTGCTGTCCTGCGGCGGCTTCGAAGGCAACGCCGCGATGAAAGCGCAGTTCCTCGAAGCCATGCCGGTGCTGAACGCGTCGGCCCGTAACAACACCGGCGACGGCATCCGCATGGCGCAGGACCTTGGCGCGGCGCTCTGGCATATGTGGCACGTGCACGGCGCCTACGGGTTCCGCCATACCGACGCGGACTACCCGTACGGCATCCGGGTCAAGCGCTTCCCCGACTGGTTCCCCGGAGAGGAAGACAAGGTGCGTCTGAAAATGGCGTGGATACTGCTCGATGCCGACGGCCGGCGCTTCATGTCCGAGTACCATCCTTACACGCAGGACACGGCCGTGCGTCCGCTGCAGCACTATGATCCCGTGAAGCAACGCGCACCGCGCAACCCGGCGTTCATGATCTGCGACGAGGCCGGCCGCAGGATGTATCCACTGGGCAAGGCCGCCTCCAACGACAAAGGCCTGCGCTACGAATGGAGCGACGACAACCTAAAGGAAGTCGAGAATGGCATCCTCAAGCGCGCAGAAACGGTGTCGGGGCTTGCGGAACAGCTCGGGCTGGATCCGGCGACTGTGGTCGCCAGCGTCGAACGCTGGAACGCGCAATGCGCGGCGGGCCGCGACACCGATTTCGACCGCCCGGCGGGATCGATGCAGCCGATCGCCGAGCCGCCGTTCTACGGCTCGACCATGTGGGCGACGATCTCCAACACGCAGGGCGGCCCGGTACATGACGCGCAGTGCCGTATCGTCGATGTCTATGGCGCACCCATCCCGCGCCTCTACGCGGCCGGTGAGCTCGGCAGCTCGTTCGGCCACCTATACCTCTCGGGCGGCAACATCGCGGAATGCTTCGTGACCGGCAAAATTGCGGGCCGCAATGTCGCCGCCCATTGAGGTGCGCCATGACCGACCCCAACCTCAACCCTTACGCCGCCCCCAACAGCCCGGTCAGCGACCCGCCGTCGCCGGCGGACCACAAACGGCCCAAACTGGTGTGGGTGATCGTCCTGTTCTCGCTGTTCGGCGTCGTCACCGGCACGCTCACGACGGTGATGATGGCGCAGGGACAGTTCCCCGCGGTCAGCGAAGCGCAGGAACAGTTCATGGACAGCATCCCGCGCTGGCAGCACGGCATCAGCCTGGGCGCGATCGCCCTGTACCTGACGGCAGCGATCCAGCTCTTCCGCATGAAGGCCTCCGCCTTCATGCTCTATCTCGTGCAGTTCGGCCTGAGCATCCTGATGTTCTTCGTGCAGCTCGCCAACTCCTACTACCGCGAGGTGATGCAGCATGGTTTCATCCCGCTGCTGATCGGCTGGGGCATTTCCATCGCGATCATCGCCTACTGCTGGCGACTGAAGCGCCAGGGCCGGCTACGCTAGTGGTTGCCGTGAAGCCTTATGGCAGCGCCAACTCGCCCCCGGGGCATACGCAGCCTCCGCGCGGCCGCCCGGCGGCCGTCTCGCGTCCCGTGACTTCGTGCTTAACGGCGCCCTCAGCGGCGCGGACATCCTTGCCGTCCATCCACTGGCGTGCACGGAACGGGGCGCGCTTGCGCGAATCCGCCGTATGAACACGACCCGCCGCACGCTGCTCACCGGCGCGGCCGCGCTGACGGCTTACACCCTGCTCGTTCCGCCCTTCGCGCGCCGCGCGTGGGCGCAGCCGCGTTTCAGTGCCGATCCGTACACTCTCGGCGTCGCCTCCGGCTCGCCGCGCTACGATGGCGTGGTGCTGTGGACGCGCCTCGCCCCGCAACCGCTGAATGCCGACGGCGGCATGCCGGCGGCAAACGTCGAGGTGCGCTGGGAGATCGCGCACGACGAAGCCTTCCGCAAGCTTGCGGGCAAAGGTGTTGCCACCGCGTCTCCCGACTTCGGGCACAGCGTGCACGTCGAGGCGAATGGCCTCGCGCCGGGCCGCTGGTACTGGTACCGCTTCATGGCCGGCGACGCCGTCAGCCCCGTCGGCCGCACGCGCACCACACCGGCGCCCGACGACGCAGCCCCCCGCCTGCGCTACGCCTTCGCCTCCTGCCAGCAATACGAGCAGGGCTACTACGCGGCCTACCGCCACATGCGCGAGGAGGACCTCGACCTCGTCGTCTTCCTCGGCGACTACATCTACGAATCGTCGTGGGGCCGCGACCACGTGCGCAAGCACGCCACGCCGGAGCCCTACACCCTCGCCGACTACCGTATCCGCTACGCCCAATACAAGAGCGATCCGGACTTGAAAGCCATGCACGCCGCCGCGCCCTGGCTCGTCACCTGGGACGACCACGAGGTAGACAACGACTACGCGAACGACCGCAGCGAGCGCCTGGAAGCAAACTTCCTTGCCCGCCGCGCCGCCGCCTACCGCGCCTATTACGAACACATGCCGCTGCGGCGCGCGGCCCTGCCGAATGGCCCTGACATGCGCCTGTACGACCGCTGCGCTTGGGGCGCACTCGCCGAGTTCTCCGTGCTCGACGACCGGCAGTACCGTTCACATCAGGTCTGCCCGCGGCACGACCGCGGTGGCGGCTCCAACGTCGTCGGCGACCAGTGTCCGGAGCGGTTGGATCCCAAACTCACGTTGCTAGGCGCCGAACAGGAACGCTGGCTGACGGACGGACTCGCCGCCTCGCGCGCGCGCTGGAACCTGATCGCACAGCAGACGCTGATGGCGCAGCTCGACCGCACCGCCGGCCCCGGGCAGACCTTCTGGACCGACGGCTGGGACGGCTACCCGGCCGCGCGCCGCCGGCTGCTCGACTTCATCGCCACACGCAAGGTCGCCAACCCGGTGGTGATCGGCGGGGACGTGCACTGCACCTGGGTCGCGGACCTCAAGCCCGATTTCGACGACCCGAAGTCGCCGGTGGTGGCCACGGAGTTCTGCGGCACCTCGATCACCTCGCAGGGCGCCGGCGCCAAGCAGGTTGCCGCGGCGATGGACGAAAACCCGCACCTGCGCTTCGGCGGCCCGAAGCGCGGTTACCTCAGAATGGACGTGACGCCCGACCGCGCGACGGTAACGCTGCGCGCGCTGGACACGGAAAAGCGCGCCGACAGCGGCATTTCAACCCTGGCGACGTTTGCCGTGGAGAACGGCAAACCGGGTCCACAGAAAGCCTGACTGCATGCGCGCCGCGTTGCCGATACTCCTGCTCGTATCCGCACTCGGCGGCTGCGTGGGCAAGGACGAGATCGTCGGCTCGCCGGAAATGCCCGCCGGCTGGGGCCGCACGGTCAGCCCGCTCCTCGGGTGTCCCGATCTCGCCGGCCGCTACGCGTGGCCGCCGGCAGCCGGCCACCCCTTTGGCTACCTGCCCAGCCTGCGCAAGGACAAGTTCGGCAGCTTCCTGGAACTGCCGCTGTATCGCGAGGCGCATATCTGGGCGGAAGGCCCGGGGCGCAAGGCCGCGCATGAGCTGACCCTCCGCACCCGCATGATCAACCGCGATCCCCGCGTACGCATCGCCCCGCTGACCACGGAGTGGGGCTACCGCATCTTTTCCGACTACGCCTGCAAGGGCGGCGCGGTGGTGCTGCCCGAAGAGGAATTGCCGCAGCCCGGTGCGCCGGAGTGGTTCGGCGGCACCAAGGTGACCGTCGGCGCGCTCCTGGCCGATGGCTCGCTCGCCGTCGGCCAGTGGGTGCGCGCGTCGGGGCGCACCAGTTCCTTCGGCTGGGGCGAACAGAGCTGGTTCACTTACCGGATCGAGGACCGCGTGTGGTGGTACTGGACGCGCCTCGCGAAGGTCGGCACCACCGGCGCCAAGCTGCCGCCCGATGACGCCGCATTGCGGACCGACGGCGCTGCGGCGCGCTAGCCGCTGCCGTCTAGCGGTACTTCGCCGCCGTGATGAACTGGCCGAAGGACTCGCACCAGACGATCACCGTGTTGTAGCGGGCCACGTCCACCGGCTCGGCGAATGCCACGAGAAAGTTATCGAAGGTCTTCACGTCCCCCACGCGCAGCATGTCCTTCTTCAAGCGTTTGAAGTCGGCCGCCGTTTCCACGAATTCTGACGACAGGTACAGCTTGTAGTCCGGCCCCGGCGCCAGCCGCCCCTGCAGCGCGATGCTGCGCAGTCCCACGGAAACCGTGCCCTCGCCCCAATGGAGCGCGTCGCTGTCCTTGAGGTCGCGCCGGAACTGCCCCTTGAACATCGCCTGGCCGGACACCGCGGCAATCTCGGCGGTGGACGGGGCGTCCGGCGCGGTGAGGATGGGCAGCAGGTAGATGCCGGCGGCAAAGCCGACCGCCAGCGCGAGGCCGTGCGAGGCGATGAGGAGGAGGGTTTTCTTCATGATTCCAGAGTGGGTTGAATCACCGGCGCAATCCTAACGCCTGCCAGGTCGAGGCGTTCACTTTATCGGATGAGGTTCCGTGATGGGTTGGGCGTCATTGCGACCTAGATATGGCTACTTGGAACGAAATACCGAAGTTCTGTGGAAGTGCATGAACGGCTCATGTTGGCTCGTAAGAGTAACCCTCATACCAGACTCGATTCGCAGTTGCTGTGGGCTGGAGAGAAGTGGCGACAACGAAATAAGCCCTCCTGGGCAAAAGGTGATCAACCCGGCGTCGAACGCTCTATCGAGGTTTGGTGTGAGAAGCAGTCCATTAAATGGATTCAGGCGCTCCGCATTGTTGCAAGCCCGCCAAGGCTTGATGTGCGAGGCAACAAGAAGCCCTGTGTCCTTGTAGCCAGTAACCGCGCAAGCCTTCCAATAAGCTATGAGTTTCTGGCGGAACGTGCCTTGGCCGATTCGACACTTGACGAGGTCGTGTCGCTCGGTTGGGCTGACAGTGGAGTCGTCAAGGATGGCATCTATGTCTGTCTCGACATAACCCAGATCACCGACACGGAACTGGCCTCCCTCAATCTCAAACCTGCTAACTTCCATGGAGAATGGAACTATGCGGTGTTGCCGAATCGTAAGAGAAGTTAATCATGTTAGTGTTGCGCGATGCCTAAACGCCGGTATCTGCTTAACCGGCGACCGTAGATTCTCATAAAATGAGGCTGCACCATCATGTTGACGCCATCGTAACCAGGTTTCCGTCGCATCACCGATGCCTGCGGCGCCACCGGACGCATACACGCCCCGCCTCACTCCGCCCCCGCTGCCGCCCGCACCACCTGCCCCAGCGCCGCGACCCCACGCGCGATGGCCTCCGGCCCGACAGTGCTGAAGCATAGACGCAGCGTCGCACGATCGGGCGTGCCGGCAAAGAAGGGCGCGCCGGGCACGAAAGCGACGCCCGCGGCCAGCGCGGGTTCCAGCAGCGCCTCCGCATCCAGCCCGCGGTTCAGGCGCAGCCACAGGAACATGCCGCCGGCGGGCGCTTGCCACTGCGCGTGGCCGTCCAGGTGCACGTGCAAGGCCTCATCCAGCGCGCTGGCATGGCGCGCATACAGCGCGCGCGCCGTCTGCACGTGCGTGTCCAGAAAACCGTCCTTGACGATCTCGAACACCACCCGCTGCAGGAGCGTGGAGGTGTGCAGGTCGCTCGCCTGCTTGGCCTGTTCCAGCCGGCGCGTCAGTGCCGGCGGCGACACCAGGTAGCCGAGCCGGATGCCCGGCGACAGCACCTTGGAGAAAGAGCCGAGATAAGCCACCCGCTCGGCGTCCATCGCGAGCAGGCTCGCGTGCGTCTGCCCCTGGTGGTCGAGCGCCCCGTAAGGGTCGTCTTCGACGATGGGCAGGCCCGCGCGCCGGCAGGCGGCGACCAGCGCCTCGCGGCGGGCCAGTGACAGCGTGCGCCCGGTCGGGTTCTGGAAGGTGGGAATGGTGTAGAGGAACTTGCACGCGCCCGCCGCGGCGGCCAGCGGCCCCGTTAGCGCTGCCGGATCGAGCCCGCCGTCGTCGCACGGCAGTTCCAGGTAGCGCGGACCGTACTGCGACAGCGCCTGCAAGGCGCCCAGGTAGGTGGGCGTCTCGACGGCCACGGTGTCCCCTTCTCCGAGCAGCACCTTGCCCAGCAGGTCGAGCCCCTGCTGCGAGCCGCTGGTGAGCAGCACCCGTTCGGGGGCAATGCGGATGTCCGGTGTCGACAGGCGCGCGGCGATCCATTCGCGCAGCGGGGCGTAGCCGTCGGTGGGGCCGTATTGCAGCGCGGCGTTGCCGTCGCGGCTCAGCACGTGGTCGAAGGCGCGTGCGAAGGCCTCGCGCGGGAAGGTCTCGGGCGCCGGCATGCCGCCGGCGAAGGACACCACGTCTGGCCGCTGCGCCAGCCGCTTGGCCAGCGCGCGGATCGCGGAATCGCTGTAGGCGCGGCCGCGCCGCGACAGCCGCCAGGCGCCGGTGTCGTCGTCGGCGTTCGGGATGGCCTGGGCCGACAACGAGCCGCCTACTCGGGTTTGATTCCGGCGTTGCGCGCGACGGTCGCCCAGCGTTTCAGCTCGGCGTCGATGAAGGCTTTCAGTTGCGCGGGGCTGTCCGTGCGCACGTCCACGGCAAGATCCGTGGCGCGCTCACGCACGGAGGGATGCTCGATGGACGCCACGAGGTCCTTGTGCAGCCGGGCGAGGACCGGCGCAGGCACACCGACCGGCGCGACGTAGCCCCACCACTGGTTGATCACCATATCCTTGTAGCCGAGTTCACCGAGCGTGGGCACCTCGGGCAGCGCATCGACCCGCTTGTCGCCCGCCACGGCCACCGCCCGAAGCCGCCCGGTCTTGAGCGTGCCGGCGGCGCTGGCGAGCGTGAAGAAGGCCATCTGCACCTGACCGCCGGCCAGTTCGATCAGCGCGGGCGCCGCCCCCTTGTAGCCCACCTGGTTGAACTTCGTGCCGGTACGCGACTGGATTAGTTCGGTCATCAGGTGCGTGAACGACCCGATGCCGGTGTGGGCCACGGGAACCTCGCCGGGTTTCGCCTTCGCGGCGGCGATGAACTCATTAAACGTCTTGACTGGCAGCGCCGCGTTGATGAACACGATCTGCGGGGAGATGCCGATCAGCGTCAGCGCCGCCAGATCGCGGCTCAGGTCGTACGGCAGCTTCGCGGTCGTCGCGGGCATGATGACGTGCGAGGCCTCGACGATGGTGATCGTGTAGCCGTCCGGGTTGGCCTTGGAGGCGATATCCGCGCCGATGGTGCCGGACGCCCCCGGCCGGTTGTCGATGACGACCGGCTGGCCGGCAACCGTGGTCATGCGCTGGCCGACGATGCGAGCCAGCGTGTCGGTGCTGCCGCCCGCCGGCCACGGCACGATCACCCGGATCGGCTTGGACGGGAAATCCGCAGCCGCAGCGGCCAGCGGCGACAAGATGGCGAGAACAAACGCGTAACGATGCAGGCGATTCATGCAAACCTCCTCCGGATGACGGCGTTGTCGGGGAACAACGCTGAATAAATAGGGTCGTTGTCGAATGGCACTGACTTTAGCAATTTTTTCGCAGATCCCCTCCCTTGCGCGCAGCGCGGGGGAGGGTTAGGG
>ENA-ORBV01000338-ORBV01000338.1-microbial-mat-metagenome-genome-assembly--contig:-NODE-338-length-106543-cov-9.772134_pt1 | contig 106543 bp, 104 predicted proteins | sample MGYA00237777_ERZ505514 | MGnify/ENA primary metagenome ERZ505514 (study PRJEB26160, sample SAMN06269048) | microbial mat metagenome | isolation source: Oligotrophic lake microbial mat | place...
CGGCAGCAACGGAACGAAGGCATTGAACAGCCCAACTGCCACACTCGCCGTGCCAAACCCCCGCCAGATACGGGCGGCTCGCCTCGTGACGGCGCGGGACGGAACGGCAGTTGTCACCGCCACACTACTCGCCCGCAGGCCCCTCGTACTCATGAGCATTCCTTTCATCAAATGCCACCAACCGCCAATGACAAGGTGATTGGCAATGGTTGACGCCAATCCCGCGCTTGGTCATCGTCACTACACAACCTGATCGTAGAAGGAGCTGGGGGCATGCGGGGCAAGGCTGAGTGGATTGCGTGCGATGCTAACGAACCAGTTCCGCCGAGGCAACACCGTGGCAGCCGCGAACTTTTCGCTTCTCGCATGGGCGCCGGAGGCAGCGCTGCCGCTGACGGTCAACCTGGGTGTGTTTACGCTCTGCAGCACGCTGCGCGCCGCGTTGCAGACATTTAAAAGTCCAGCAGGGCCGGGCGCAAGCAGGCCCAACGACCATGGCGGCCGGGGCTTCGGGCTGGCACACTGAGTGATCACGGGGTTTGAAGTTCCTCTACCCCCCGATCTCCTGGTTGTTGTTCACCTCTCCCATGCATCGAACCCTCTTCGACACCCCGGTGGTCAACACCGTCTTGCGCGCTGGCTCTCGCGCCTTCCTCAAACTCAATGGCTGGACTGTCGAAGGGCACTTGCCGCCCGGCGCCGCCAAGAGCGTGTTGATCGCCGCGCCCCACACCAGCAACTGGGACTTGCCCTACACGCTGATGGTGGCCTTCGTGCTGCGCCTGAACATCTACTGGATGGGCAAGCACACCCTGTTCCGCTGGCCCTTCGGCTCGGTGATGCGCTGGCTGGGGGGCATTGCAGTCAACCGCGACAAGAGCAGCAACGTGGTGGCCGCGTCGGCACAGGCCATCGTCAGCGCCGATGGACCGCTGCAACTGGTGGTGCCACCCGAAGGCACACGCGGCAAGACGCGGCAGTGGAGGACGGGCTTCTACTTCATCGCGCTGGAGGCCAAGGTGCCCATCGTGCTGGCCTACCTGGACTACCACCGCAAAGTCGGGGGCCTGGGCCCGCTGTTCACCCCCAGCGGCGCCGTGGAGGCCGACATGGCGGCGATCAAGCGCTTCTACGCGCCCATCAAGGGGCGAAACGCGGAGCAGTTCGAGGCCGGTTGACGCGGGATTTCTGATCAGCGGCGCCGATCAGAAGTTGATGACCTGCGAAGGCTGGCCGTGGGCCAGCATGGCTTGTGCTTTTCCTGCGGTGGCGCGGTCGGTTGCGGAGAGCCACCAGAACGTCCCCCCCCCGGCGGGCACTCCGCAACGCGACTGTCCTGCTGATGCGCTCAGCGAACTCCGGCGAACAAGCGGATGTCAGCCCGGGTCGACTGGGCCAGCCTGACCGGATCCACCACTTCGGTTTTCAGGGCGCGCACCTTGCCAGTCCTGGTGGCCACGCAGGTGGATCTGGCGAGCACCACACCATCCTTCCCCCGTGCCTCCAGGAGGAGATCATAGGGATACACGGCGACAATGCTCCGATCCCGCCACGGGATTACCGCCACTGGCCAGCCTCCTGCCCGAGACTCCGGGGCCACTCTCGAGGGTATTGCATCGTGATCGCTGGCGGGAGCGATCTCGCCGATGAACGCCGCCATGCAGGCGTCCACCACCCTGGTCTTCAAGGTCGATACCACGCTTTGACCCTGGACAAGAACCGCGTCAGCCGCCAGCGCTGACGTGCCTGCCAGTACAACAAGTAACGCGCCAATAGCCCCGCTGATCCGCTTGTTCATTGACTTATTCCTCATTTTCCCGTGAATCATTTGCTGAAGGTGGTTTCGCTCTGGGTTCCACCCGCGTCGGCCGTCGAGTATCGAGTAGGCCGTCGCGAAAGGACTCCACATCGCTGACGGGAAACGTAGTGCGTTCAGCTGTGGCTGTCTGTACCGTCCCTGTCATTCAAGCGAAAAATGTCCAGTAACCGGAAGTGTCCAGTGGTTGACAGATCGGGCGCGACTTTTTCCGCACGCTTGCCGTGTCAGTCACCGGAGTCCGGGACCGGGCGCGTTTAAGCCGGCACCGATGACTGTCAGGCCGTGGGGTACCGCAGGAGAACTTCCGGATAAGGGGCTGCCAAGTGAAAATCTGCAGGACGATCTTGCGAAATAGCGAGGTGTTCCGGAACCTCGATGACGCCGCGCTCGACTGGCTGTCAGAAGTGGCGGTCCGGCGCGGTTACCAGCGAGGGTTGCTGGTATTCAGTCACGGGGACTGCGGCGGTCGATACGCCAAAGTCACCCTTCAGGGCTTGCCGCTCGGCCGGCCGAGTCTGCCAGCCCGGAACCCCGCCCGTCACACTCCCTGGTTGCTTCCCGGGTCTTCCAGGCTCTGACTCGACCAGCACCCAGGTCAGGGTCAGACAACAGGTTCGAGAGGGTTCGCTGGCGGACTGGGTCGCAGCATGCGGGCGCGCGGCAGGTATTGCGCCTGCGCGCCGCGCTGTACGCGCTTGGCGGCCAGTCGGCCGGCGCGGCGCAGGGCGCGGCCGATCAGCGTCAACAGGTCGCTGTCCCGATCTTCGACGATGGCTGACGGCCCGTTGGTCATGTGCACCAGTACCCGGCACTGTTTATCAACGCCGCCGCGAGTGCCGTTGATGTCGGTCAGGCGGACTTCAACGCGCGCCACGTGGGGGTGCAGTCGCGCCAGGGCGAAGGTGGCACGACGCCGGATTTGCTCGCGGTGCTCGGGGGCCAGGGTCAGGCGGGACGTCTGAATGTCGATCTGCATGGCGGTCTCCTATGAATCGGGGCGGATGTCGGGTGCAATGTAGGGCTGGTCACACTTCGCGTAGATGCGACATTCGTCCAGGTTGACTTCGAAAACCCCGTAGCACCACACAGGCGTTCAGGGCGAGATCGAGGCACTTTCAACAATGCGCGCTGATCGAGTTTGACCACGGGAAGCAAGAGTGCTCGATCCGGAAATATACTGGGTAAGCTCGTCGATCATATGTTGCTTATCCTTGACCAGAACGCTGGTTATATGGCCCTGGCAAAGCAGAGCGATTGGTTGTGAATCAACCAGGACTGGCAGGTTGCGAAGATTCTTCTCCGACATGACAATCAGGCACTCTTCGAGTGAATACTCTGGGGTCACGTACAGCACTTCACGAGTCATATGGGTCTCAATGCTTTGCTCGATAAAGATTGCATGTCTGGCGTTGGCTGACATTTTTAAAAAGTCCCGGTCTGAGAAAATGCCACTGACCGAGCCACGATCAACCACCAATACAGCACCCGAGTCATATGCCCACATCTGTTCGACCGCTTTGGAAACAGACGTTTGTGGAGTTACAACTGGGAATCGCGTCAAATCCAGCTGCTTCATCAAGTCATTCACCAGTCGTTTCATGAATCCTCCTATGAAGGGAGAGTCGGTACGGTGCTTCGCAACGGCGTGGGCCTGCGGCGGCCAGAACTCCCGGCCGTGCGGTGTGTGACAGCCTCGTTCTGGACAGCATCCGCAGGATGCACTCCGCGCGCTGTCGCCTGCAGCCGAAGTTGGGCCGCTGCGAGACTGATGAATGGCAGTGTGGGTCCGGTCGCCTGACGGCGACGGCTGGGCAGGCGCTGCAGCGTCCGGGCCACGCTGGCCGGCGTGCCCAGATCGGTCCAGCCACAGGCGGCAACGGGCAGCAGCCGCAGGCGATGCTCGGCGCCAGTCAGCACATGCCGCGAGAAGTCGATGTCTGGCAGGTCGTCGTAGACTCGGCGGAGTCCGTGCCCGTTACCCGAGCGGTCTCCGCGGATGGCGTCGATCATGGCCAGCACCACTTCGGGGTATTTGTTGGCATAGAGGTCCAGAAGGGTCTGGCCTTCCGCCGCCATGATGAAGCTGTTCCATAGGGCGCCTGACTGGCACAGGGACGACGCGAGCGGTGCGGGCGGCTTCTCGACAAAGCTCGCCACGCTGAACAGCTCCGGGCCGACTGCCGGGCCGGGCTGGATGTAGCCAAGCTCTGGGTCCGCCTCCTCCGGCGTGATTCCGAGCAGAAGCAGGTGGTCAGAATCGCCGGCGATCGCGCGCAGCGCGTACCGCATGCTCTGGACCAGCACCTGCTCATCGAGCACGAAGTGATCCGACGGCATAATGAGAATCCGTGCGGTTGGATCCTGGTCAAGTACCTGCAGCACCGGCATCGCGATGCCGGTGGCGGTACCGCGATTGCGCGGCTGCACGACCAGGTTACGTTCCGGCAGGATCCCCTTCAGCAGTTTCCACCACTGCCGGTGGCTCTCGGCCACGATGCAGACAATGTGCTCTTCGTTCGTAACCGCCAGGGCCCGATCCAGCGTTTCCTCGAGCAGCGTCTGCCCGCCGCTCAGCGAACAGAACTGCTTGGGCACCGCGACCCCGGTAGCATCCGTCGTCAGCGAGTGGAGACGGCTGCCGTCGCCCGCCGCCAGCACAATGACCCAATGTTCCCCTCGCCCACTCATGTTCGTTCCCCTGTGGTAATGATTTTTCGGTCGGACACCTGAATGTTGATCAGCATGGCGGACTCCTGCGCATGGGGGTGGATTCAGTGCCTTAAGTTAGGGACAGGAACACTTCGCGTAAATGCGTTTTTAGTACACACTCACTTCGCGTAAACCGCAGTATTCAGCCCCAACCTGGAGTCGAGGATGAACTTCAAACACCTGCACTACTTCTGGGTCGCCGCCAAGGCGGGTGGCATCGTGCGCGCCGGAGAACAACTGAACATTTCGCCGCAGACGCTGTCTGGCCAGATCAAGCTTCTCGAGGCGCGTGTAGGCCGCAAGCTCTTTCGCAAGAGCGGCCGGCAACTCGAGTTGACTGACGACGGCCGCATGGCGCTTGCTTATGCCGACGAGATTTTCGCGCTCGGCGGCGAACTGGAAGAAAGTTTGCGGGGCGCGACGAGCGGCCCGCGAGCGCTGGACTTTCGGGTAGGCGTGGCCGACTCAGTGCCGAAATCCCTCACGTGTCGGCTGCTGGGACCCGCGCTCGCCCTGCCCGGGGAAGTTCGCCTGATCTGCCACGAAGGCAAGCTGCCCGATCTGCTGGCGCAACTCGCGGTGCACCGACTCGACCTGGTGTTGGCCGACGCGCCGCTGCCGCGCGCTTCAGGCGTGAAGGCGTTTAACCACGCACTCGGCAGCACGGCGATGAGCTTTCTCTGCACGCCCGCCCTGCGCGAATCGCTGAAGGGGCGCTTTCCGGAATGTCTGAGCGGCGCGCCCCTGCTGGTGCCGGGCAGTGCCAGTGCGCTGCGCAAGCGACTGGACGCCTGGCTGGCCGAACACCGGCTGCACCCGCGCATCGTCGGCGAGTTCGACGACGCGGCGCTGATGAAGGCCTTCGGCCGCGAAGGGCGCGGCGTGTTCCCCACCCCCTCCGTGCTCGAACGCGAGACCGCGGCGCAATACGGCGCGCACGTGCTCGGCCGGAGCGATGAGCTGATCGAGGAGTTCTACGCCATTTCAGCCGAGCGCCGCATCACACACCCCTGCGTCGTAGCGATCACCCAGGCGGCGCGTGACACGCTGTTTCGAAGCTGAGATCAAACTGGCCTTCAAGCAGAGGCGAGTTCGCCAAGCGTCACCACGCAGGGGTGATGTGTGAAATAGAGGCAGTCAGGACATGCGCGCTGGCAACCAGCAGAACCAGCGGGAGGCTTTGTACGGCCACAACTCGCGTCATGGTGGTCGCTTCGGATGGGTATCTGCAGGGGCAAGCCCGGCACGAGGATTGCAGCGGCCACCGCGGCAGCAATGGTCGGGTCGACAATGGCCTGGTCACTTTTTTATTCGCGTAAGCTGTGAAACCGGGATCACTTGTTTATCGAGGACGCCAGCCTTGCCTCTCTGCCAGGCCCACTCGACTTCCAGGGCCATAAAAGAATGATCAGAACCTTGTTCCCGTTATGGCGGCATCAGCATGGGGGCCATCATCGTCGCTCTCCAGCCATCTGGATACGTAATCCAGCCAGCCCCCATCAGGCGAGGCGACAACCCCATGTATACCAAGCGCGTCGGCAGCCAGCACATTGTGCGGCTGATCGTCGACGAACAGCACATTTTGCCCGGAGACCCCATGCCGGACGACAGGATCGAAGGCAGCAGCCTCCGGCTTCACAAACCCGGTCTTGTCGGAAATCAAAAACCTTTCGAACCGTTCCGTGATCCCAAAGGCGTTGAGTCGCGGCAGGAGCCAGGCACTGCGGTGATTACTCAGCAACCAGAGCTGGGCCTTGATTGACCAGTCTGCGATATATGCCGCGGCCGGGCCAGGACGATAACTCGCATCCAGGCATCGACGCATCTGCGCAGCGTCGACCGGCCGGCCGGCCAGGGCGTTCCACAGAGGTTCGTCCTCGATCAGGCCGCGCCACGCCTGCTCACGCAAGCCTGATTCCCAGCGTGCCTCGATGTCCGTGTGTGAAAGCTGGTAATCATTGGCGAAGTTGGCCAGAAATCGCTTGATCGGGGCGTCGAACACCACGCCCTGGCCGTCCAGCACAAGCAGCTTGTTCCTTCTGCCACTCATTGGAACGCCCGATCGACTATTTCCTTGACGATGAGTTGGGTGAGGTCTTTGTCGGTACCAATATCAAATTCAGGGATGCCAGCGCGCGTCGCCAGGCCCCGCATTGTGTCTTGCAGGCTTCGAATGACCTCGAAACGGGCGATGTGCCGACTACCGTCGCGGCGAGGCTCAGTCACCTGCCGGTGCAGAAGCCGCCGGCTGTGGAGGTCCCGGTCGTTCAGCACCAGTAGGACCTCAACGACGATAGGATTCTCCGGCAGCGGTGCAAGTGCCGCACTAAGACTACCTGGCAAAAGATGTACGCCTTCGAACAGCGCATTCTTGCCCTCGGTGACGCAACGCCGCGCAACCGCAGCGCTTGCCGCTACCACGGCCCTTGCCTGCCGTTCATAAGTGGCGGCCTGCGATTCACCAGCGGACGTTGCGACGGCTTCGTATGACGACACGTGCAGCTCCGGCAGCACCGACGCCGGAATCACCGTCCGTAGCACCTCGCGCAACGCATCCGTAGTAACCACCTGATTAATGTTCAGGCGAAGTGCCAGCCGTGTCGCCACTGTGGACTTGCCAACACCGCTGGCGCCCAGCAGTGAAAGGATGATCGGGCGGCCGATCTGCCGCGCTTTCTGCCACATGAGGTAGCGGTCGGCATAGGACTGCGACAGGTGTGCGGCTATTTTCTCCGCTGTCAAAAGCGTCAGCGCCGGGCCACTGATCTGGCTGATTCGTTGCTCGACCAGGTGCCGCTGCACCGCTTCGGCAATATCATAGGCGTGCGGTGTCTCGGCGCCAGTAGCCAGAATACTCGTGGCGAGAAGTCCTTTGGAAAATGGCAGCTCGTTGTTGTCGCGGTCGACGACCGTGTAGTCGCGGAATGCGCCTTCAACCATAAGATCTTTCGGCATGCTTCCTCTGCTCCAGGTAATCGCTACCGGATGGCCGCAAGAAAGGACAATTCAGCGCACCGGCAAACAGGCGACATATCCGCAATAGGCACACAGCACGATTTCACATTCCAGCCGCTTCGCGCCCCTTTAAAGATCATACCGATAAACTATCACCATGCCAAAAGCCCACACACCACTTTCCACAATCGAACTGACCGGCCTCAAGCGCGCCACATCGGGGGTTGAAAACCCCGGGCTGGCCGTTTTGATCTGCCTCACCTCGCTCAGCGCCTCGCGTTTTGGCATCGTCGTCAGCGAGAAAGCCGCGGCCCAGATGATCTCGATTCTGGGGGCAGAACACTGCGCGCGGGCATTCGACAGTGAGGTGTCTGGATAAACGTTACGGTGCCGAGCCGGTCCAGCTCGCATACGAGGCGCCTTGGGGAACCATCACACCAGTGCCATGTCTCATCGTCGCCAGATCGCACACGGGAGAGCAGCAATGATGACGTTCTTGATGTTTGCCGGGGGGCTGGTGTTGCTCATCGGCGGCGCCGAGGCGCTGGTGCGAGGTGCTGGCAAGCTGGCCGTGTCGATGGGCATCTCGCCGCTGGTAGTCGGATTGACCGTGGTGTCGTTTGGCACGTCGTCTCCCGAGATGGCAGTGTCCGTGCAGTCGGCGCTGGGAGGCAAGGTTGACCTCGCAATCGGCAACGTGGTCGGCTCCAACATCTTTAACGTGTGGTTCATTCTCGGTGCGTGTGCCCTCATCGCGCCGCTGATGATCAACCGTCAGATCATCCGTCAGGAAGTGCCGATCATGATCGCCGCAACTCTGCTGGTGGTCGGCTTCATGTGGAACGGCGAGATTTCGCGGCTGGAAGCGGCGGGCATGTTCGCGCTGTTGATCGCCTACACCGCGTTTCTGGTGATCCAGTCGCGGAACGAAAAGAAGAATAACGCTGCAGAGGTCGCCGAGCTGGATCTGACCAGTGTCTGGGATCGCCATTGGTCTGTGCAAGTGGTGCTGATCGCCGTCGGCCTGTTTCTGCTGGTGCAGGGCTCCAACTGGTTGGTCGAGGCAGCGATTGTTTTTGCGAACAGCATGGGAGTTTCGGAACTGGTGATCGGGCTCACCATCATTGCGGCCGGCACCTCGATGCCGGAAGTGGCGACATCGATCCTGGCAACGATTCGGAGTCAGCGCGATATTGCGGTCGGTAATGTCATCGGTAGCAGTACCTTCAACATACTGGGTGTGCTGGGATTGACGGGTATCGTCGCGCCAGCCAGCCTGATCGTTGCGCCATCGGTTCTGACCTTTGATATGTGGGTCATGCTGGCCGTGGCGGTCGCCTGTCTGCCGATGTTTTTCAGTGGACGTGAAATCGCGCGCTGGGAGGGGGGGGTGTTTCTCGGTTATTACTGCGCTTACACGGCGTATCTGATCCTGATGTCTCGGGAACACGATGCCTTGCCGATGTTCAGCACGGTCATGCTGCTCTTCGTGGTGCCTATTACACTGGTAACCATCGTCGTGAGTGTGATCAAGCGGCGATCGCAGCCCGATCGCGTCGGTTGAATTGGGGTGGCGGGGGTGGGGGGTACAGATCATTCAGCCCCCCATCGGCCGAGTCTGCCAGCCCGGAACCCCGCCCGTCACGCTCCCCCGGTGCTTCCCGGGTGTACCAGGCCCTGACTCGACCAGCGCCCAGCCCCACGCATCTGTCCGTTAGCTCTGGATTTCTTGCCCAGCGGAAGCAACTCGCGCCGCCGGTGTCACCTCCGCCCGCCCGCGACTGTGGGGCGCGAACACAACGTTTCCTTGGCGTCGCCCTCGGCGTCCACCCAGGCTCCCAGCAGCGCGCGAGCTCGTTCGTACACTGCGGGCGATCAAGCCGGCGGCGAGCCGCGGGACACCGGGTCCCGGTTGGCACTTCTGACGCGGCCAAAGTCCACCAGTCCGCCCCACCCCGTCGCCAGCGTGTCGGCCAGAACTTTGTCGAGGTAGCCCTGCCGGACCACCCGGCCATCCCGGTTGAGCACATCCTGCAGTAGCGGCGCACGCCCGCAGTCGGTATGACGCAGGATCAACTCTGTGCTGCGCTCGTTGTCGAAACGCTTCCTCCCTAGCAGATAGGGCAGGTAGCCCTCGAGCAGCGCCAGCTGCTTCACGCGCTTGCGGTGCCCCGGCCGGCGGCCGATGGCGTGGAGCACTTGGAACCCGTGCTTCGCGAGCGCGACCAGCGCGGGCAGGCTCCAGGCGGGCACGAACCGGATTCTCGGGATGACGTGGCCGGGCACGACATCGTTGGCGCCGTACCAGGCGTAGGCCGTGTCGTGCAGCTCGCGAACGGTGATGGCGTCGGCACCCGCCGCGAGACGGAGCACGCCCTGCCGCAGCTCGCCCCGGGTCATCACGTCGGAGATCACGGCCGCGACCCAGTCCACCGGCACGATATCCAGCGTATGGCGGGGGGAGCACAGCCAGGGCAGCTTGCCGAGGTAGCCGAGCATCAGCAGCAGGTAGTGCAGGTGATAGGCGCGGGTCCGGCCCGTCGCCGACCTGCCGCCGATGATGGTCGGCTCGATGATGAGGATGGGGGCGTCGAGGCGCCGGATCCTGTCCAGCAGGAACTGCTTGGCTTCCGCCTTGGTGCCGGCGTAGGTGTTGTCGGGAGGTCCCGGACGGAAGTCGGGGTAGTCCTCGGGGATTGGATCCGGGTGGCGGCCGTAGGCGTAGGCCGTCGAGAGGTAATAGAGGGTGGGCGGCTCCGCCCGCAAAGCGTCTCTGCGGGCACGAATTTCGGCGAACAGGGCGTAGACCTGTTCGGCGAAGCCTACGTTCGGCACCCGGATCGTAGCGTAGGGCTGGTCAAAGCGGACATCGGCGGCGCCGTGCAGGATCGCGTCCACGCGGGCCACGAGCTCGGCGCGCAGGCCCGGCTCGATCCCGAGACCCTCGCGTGCGATGTCGATCTCGACCAGGCGGGAGCGCGTCCGGAGCCGGTCCCGCTCTTCGGGGTCGAGCTCGAGTGTCGCAACAACCGCCGCAAAGCGCTCGCCGATGGATGTGCCGGCAGGGTCCCTGCGGAGCGCAAAATAGAACCCGGCGTCAGGATCCTTACGGACGAGATCCTCGACGATCACCGGGACCACCGCACCCGTAATGCCCATCACCAGGTAGATCATGGGGGCTCCCTCTGTTACTCCGTCTTGACTGGATCGTACTCGAAGCGCCTCTGCATATGCCCGATACCAGGATGAAGTTCAGCAACTCGAACACCAAGTGGGTGGTGCCGGCCCGGCACGCTCCCCGGGGGCTTCCCGCCAGTCAGCTGCCCGGTTGAGGTCTGTTCAGGAGATACTGCACGGGCCACTGGCCTAAGGGTGGTGGGAAGCCAGACGGGGTGGCTGACGCGGGTCTGGCCAATGCATGCTTATCATTAAGGAGCCGGCACGCAGTGTCGCCCGATGAAAAAGACGCGCGCCTGAGGCAGGAAATCCAGCTTCTGGGTCGCCTGCTCGGCGAGGTCATACGCGCCACCAATGGCGACGTGATCTACGCGCGTATCGAGCGTATCCGCAAACTCGCGGTTGCACTGCGGCGCCAGTCTGTCGCTGAGGACCTCGCCACCCTGAAGTCCCAACGCGATCACGAACTCGACGGGCTGAGTATCGAGCAAACGCTGAATGTTGTTCGGGCGTTCAGTTATTTCTCGCTGTTGGCGAACATTGCCGAGGACCTCCATCAGAACCGCCGTCGCCGCGCCTATCGCATGGCAGGATCGCCGCCACAAACCGGAAGCCTGCGACACGCGCTCGATACGCTGGCAGCGCAGAGCGTCCCGGATCAGGAGATTCGGACATGGCTTCAGGGTGCCGTTGTCAGTCCGGTCCTCACTGCACATCCCACTGAAGTGAAGCGCAAGACGGTACTGGATTGCGAGCGCGACATCGCGCACGTCATGACAAGACTGGAGCGCACCGACCTTGTTCCAGAGGAGCATCGTGAAGCGGAAGAGGCTTTGAAACGCCTGGTTCTGCAGCTCTGGCAAACAGCAATGTTGCGTTTGTCACGCCTGCGGGTGATCGACGAGATAGAAAATGGTCTGACCTTCTACCAGTACACGTTTCTGCCGGAACTGCCGAAAATCTATTGCGCGATAGAGCATGAGTTTGGCGGGCATGAGCGTCTGCCACCGTTCTTTCGTCTGGGTTCGTGGATCGGGGGCGACCGGGATGGAAATCCGTTCGTTACTGCCGCGTCTCTGGAAGGCGCGATGCGACGCCAGGCTACAGTTGCCTTCGATCACTATCTCGTCGAGGTGCATCTCCTTGGTGCTGAGTTGTCGATGTCGAGTCGCCTGGTTACGCCGACAGCCGCGCTGCGTGCGCTGGCTGAGGAGTCGATGGACGACTCAGCGCATCGTCAGGATGAGCCGTACCGCCGGGCGCTGATCGGCATCTATGCCCGGCTTGCGGCCACGCTGCGCCTGTTGACGGGGGTCGAGCCCGCCCGCCGGCCGGAGACAGTGCTGCAGCCTTACGGCAGTCCCTGTGATTTCAGGAACGACCTGGACGTCGTCGCTACCTCCCTGGCAACTCATGCCAGCCAGGCATTGGCGGCCGGCCGTCTCGCGCAGTTGCGGTACGCCGTCGACATCTTTGGCTTTCACCTGGCCTCGCTTGATCTGCGCCAGAACTCTGAAGTCCATGAGGTTGTCGTGGGGGAACTGCTCGCCAAGGCGGCCGCTTGTCCCGATTACGAGTCTTTGGATGAGGCGGCGCGCGTGCAGGTGCTGCTCCGAGAACTTGCCAATCCGCGGGCCTTGCGGGTTCCCGGTGCGGAGTACAGCCAGGTCTCGGCGGATGAACTGGAAGTATTCGAAGCGGCGGCAGCCATCAATGCCAGATTCGGCCCCGAGGCCGTCCCCAACGCGATCATTTCCAAGGCGCAGTCGGTCAGTGACCTGCTGGAAGTCGGCTTGCTGCTGAAAGAAACCGGTTCCCTGCCACTGCGTGACGGGCAGCCGCAGCTGTTGATGGCGATCGTGCCGCTGTTCGAGACCATAACCGATCTGCAGGCAGCCGCCGCCATCATGCGCTCGGCACTCGCATTGCCCACTTATCGTGCCTGGCTGGACAGCCGGAGCGGATTACAGGAAGTGATGCTCGGCTATTCCGACAGCAACAAGGACGGAGGCTATGTTACGGCCAACTGGGAGCTCTACCGGGCCCAGAGAGGCTTGGTTGATCTGGCGACTGAGGCCAAGGTCCGGCTGCGACTGTTTCATGGGCGGGGCGGCACGGTCGGTCGTGGTGGCGGGCCCACGTTCGAGGCCATCCTGGCGCAGCCTGATGGATGCGGAGCAGCTGGCCTGCGCATCACTGAACAGGGCGAGGTCATCGCCGCGAAGTATGCTGGTCCGGAACTTGGTCGGCGTAATCTCGAGACGTTGATTTCGGCAGCGATGCTCGCGAATTTTCCTGCCACTCCACGCACGGACTCGCTGCACTGGTGGAGGGTGATGAATCAGCTGTCGGCAGACGCCTGTGCTGTCTACCGTGAGCTGGTCTACGCCACACCGGGATTCGTAGAGTTCTTCCGGAGTGCGACGCCCGTCGGCGAGATTGCCGGACTTAACATCGGCAGCCGGCCGGCGTCGCGCAAGGCCTCGCAGTCAATCGCTGATCTGCGGGCGATCCCCTGGGTGTTCAGCTGGAGCCAGTGCCGCCTGTCTATTCCGGGCTGGTACGGTTTTGGCAGCGCCGTGCAGCGGTGGCTCGACACAGCACCGGAGGGCCGTGAGTCAGCGCTCGCCGGCTTGCGCGAAATGTATGCTGACTGGCCATTTTTCAGGACAGTCCTCGACAACATGGATATGGTGCTCGCCAAGACTGACCTTGACATCGCCGCGCGCTACACCGAGCTGGTTCCGCAGCGAGAGCTTGCCGCGGAGATCTTTGCAACCATCCGGCTGGAATGGCACCGGACCGTCGACATGCTGCGCGCGATCACTGGTGCCAAGGCCTTCCTCGAAGGCAACCCGGCCCTGGCGCGAAGTATTCGCAACCGGTTTCCCTATCTCGATCCGCTGAATCATCTGCAGATCGATTTGTTGCGGCGTTATCGGGCTGGACAAACTGACGAACGAACACGCCGGGCGATTCATCTCACCATCAATGGTCTGGCAGCGGGTCTCCGGAACAGCGGGTGATGCCTCTCTACCCCTGGGCAGGCTATTGGTGCCGGGAATCCGCGGGAGGTGCCGGCCGGGCCACGGCCGTCAGCGCGGGGCCGCTGGCCGCTTAGGTCGCCTTGGCTTGCCGTGAACGGCGCTTCAGCGCGCCCCGGCCAAACAGACCGGCAGCGGCGGTACCGAGCAGCCACACGCTGGCGGGAAGCGGCACCACGGCGACCCCGGTGAGTCCCGACAGGTAGACGGTGGAGTCGAGAACGCTGTCGCCCGTGTCCGCGATGATGAACCTGAGCGTGTTGGAACCCGGGTTCACGCTGCCGCTGAGGGACAGCAACGGGATGCCGCCCGGAGCAAGCAGCCCGTCGAGCTCCGTGCCCGTCACCGCGGCAAAGTCCGGATGGTCCACGTTGAATCTGTTGCCGCTGATCAGTGCGATATTCGTGCCGTTCAGGAACACCGCGAAGATATCGATGAAGTCGGAACCCTGGAACTCGATGTACTCATCCGTGCCATAGGCCAGGTCGAATGCCACCCGGTCGTAGCCGGCCTGCACGTCGAAACTGATAATGAGTTCCGTGACATCGAAATGCGGGAACGGACTGATGGGCTGCAGCAGGCCCTCCTGCTCCGCCGTGGCGGGTTTCAAGCTGAAGGTCGTCGGGTCCAGGTAGGCGGTGGAGTTGTCCGTGACCCGGTTGGGGCCATCACCGTACCCGGAAGCCGTCACGGCAAGATTCGAATCGGGATCCGTGTAGCTGCGCTCCTCGACGGCGCCGGTGGTGAACACGATACCCGGGCCAATCCCGTAGGTGCCGCTGGTGTTGCTAAAGGTGCCGGATGACGTCTCAGGCAAGTTACCGGAGAAACCGATCTGCTGCTGGCCTGAGAAGGTCTTGCCAGTCACGGCAATGCCAGTCCCCGCTCCCGCCAGCAGCGCATTTACCAAAGTGGTGTCGTCCTGGGCGGCCGTGATCGTGATCCCGTGGGCAACACCTGTCCCCATAAGGACGGCGGCTGAAAGGGCGAGCTTGACGGTGCCGTTCATTATGTTATCTCCCCAGGGTAGTCCCCGGTGTTGTGGCAGGTAGCATCCTCCACGAAGAAGGTTAAATCAAGGGATCTGACGGCCGCTGGCAGCAGGGCAGTCCCCTCCCCATGGGCTGTAATCAGGGCCCCACTCCCGTTCCTTCAGGACTACTGCCATGGGCAAAGACGGTGCGTGCCGGACGCTGGTGCCCGGCACGCACCTCTGACTCCTTGAGCTAGAACGTGCGCGATACCTGCAACACCCACGAACCCTGTGTCAGGTCACGGTAGGACGTGCCGCCGGCAGTGACGTAATCGAAGTCGTTATAGAAGGTCTCGAAGCCGCCGTTGAGCGCGCAGGTGTTCTGGCCGGTGCCACCGCAAGCGGTCCCGTTATCGGTGTTGACGAACCCGAGGTCCACCGTAAACCCGGCGACTGCCTTCCGCAGACCCGCGCTGTACCACCAGTAGTCATAGCCATCGGGCGTCAGGAAGTACTCGGAGTACTCGTCGCCCTCGACATCCTGGAAGCCGACGTTGGCGTACGGAATGAGGCCCCAGGGGCCGCTGCCGCTGAGGGACAGCTGGATGGCATGAGCCGCGCCGTCATCACCGAAAAAATCCGGCGAGTAGTTATAGGTCAGGCCGACCGTGGGCGAGAACGCCGTTTCGAAGGTCTTGCTCACGCCGAGTGACACCTCAATGTAATTGGAGCCGATGTCCGGGATCTGGCCCTCGCGCTTGCCACCGGGAAACGCGTAGGGCAGCGGGATACCGCCGTTCACCGTCGGATCAGAGCCTGGCGGGTCGAGACCCTTCGACGTTGAACCGCCCTCGCCCGGGAACATGTAGTAGAGCCCCTGCGCCCGCCAGTTCACTCCAAGCCAGGACCAGGAGTAGCCGCCGTACAGGTCGATCTCAAGGTTGTTATCGGAGAAGACGGTGTTGGAGCCGAAGGCCCCGAGGTTGAACCCGTTGTAGGCCCAGTCGAAGGAGACCTGCGCGGCGGGACCGTCCGAGTTACTGATGCCGCGAAAGCGGTAGTCACTCGCCAGGATGGCAGTGGTTGTGAAGTTCTTGGCGGCGAGCGCGCCGGCCTCCTGGGCAGCGTCCTCGGCGCGGGCAGTACCCGCGGCGGTGGTGGCGGCAAGCACGGCGGCTGCCAGCAGCGATCGGTTCATGGGCAACAGTCTCCTGTGGTCGCGGTTGTTGGCCGTTGCCGCGGGATCCGCACTGGAACCGGGGTCGGCTGAACTGCTATGCAGGATTCGTGCCGTCATGGACGGCGCAGGAAAACGTCAGGCATTGGGCGGTGCGGAGGCGGGAGGGCGCGGCCGGGCGCACCACCGTCGTGCGCGCGGCGGATGCATTGCACCCAATCTGCGCTGGCGAGCAGCCTTTGGCCCGATGGCCTCGGTAATCCCCTCACTTCTAGCTCTCGGCAGAAGTGGAGCTAAGCGGTCATCACCAGTTTCTGGATCGGGCGCTGGCCGGCATCGGTTCGCAGCGCCTGGTTGCGTTCATACCATTGAAAGCGCAGTTGCCGAAACGCCGTCTGTGCTGCATCCAGCTGACTTATCAGCTGCTCTTCGCCGGCAGCAAGGCTCTGACCCTAGCCTCCACTTTTTCACTAACTTGAAACGTCGCTGCCGGAACTTGTCTGGATTGCGCCAGCTTGAACAGGCTGCTATGTCGCCGATGGTCCTGATCCTGACCGGATCCCGCTCGGGAAATTCGGCGACCAGGGACAGTTCCCCGCCCAGCGCACCCACATAGCTTTGCAGTGTCGACAGCAACCGGTCCGACTGCCCCTCATATCGAGACACGGTGTCCTGGCCAACACCGAGCTTCTCCGCCGCGCGGGCCCTCGGGGCGGGCATGCCCCCGACTGGACCGTCAGAAGCGGTAGCTGACCCCGAGGCTGACCACCGGGTACAGCTCGTACTGGTCGATGTCGTCGGTGAGCTCCGCCTCTTCCGTGGCGATGGCGTCTTGCAGCGCAGGCTCGTCGCTCAGCGTGCCGCCCGTGGAGGTCAGCGCGATGTCCGGCGAGCCCTGGAACAAGACCCCCAGGTCGAAGCTCCACGACAGGCCCTGGTCGGCCTTGCCCCACGCCCAGCCGAGGCCGAGGAACGGCGCCGAGCTGCCCATGTCGACGGTGCCACGCAGCGTGCCCACTTCGGCGGCCGTGAAGGAGACGCCGCCAATGTCGTAGGTGCCGCCCGCGCCGGGCTTGCCGACGACGTCTACGCCGTTGTCGGTGGCAAACCAGCCGGCACTCAGCCGGAACGCACCCGCGAAGGGGTGGAAATCGAGGTAGGCGCCGATGTTGGACAGATCGAGGTCGCCGTCGTACCTGATCCCCTCTTCCTCGCCGCTGTCGTCGATTGAGAAAGCGTAGCCGCCGAGGCGGACGCCGAAGCGGTCGTTAAAACCATAACCAGCCTCGACACCGAGACCCAGCGTGCTGGCGTTGGCGCCAAGCGACCAGTCGCCCGCCTGCGCGGGAAGTGCGATGCCGGCCAGCAACAGTGGTGCAGCCAGGTGTGTGTAGCGCCTAAACATTGCCCGTGATCCCCTGCCAGCCCGGTGCCGGCGTGATTACCCGGTGACAGGGTCGGGGATCGGACCGGGGCCCGCCGTGACCAGCGCCACACTTCCACCCGCCCGGCAGCAGCAGCGGCTTCAGCCGCTGCCATCCTCGTCCAACCCGGTCGCCTGCCGTCGGGGCGGTAGGTGATGGAGTGACTGAGCAGGCTGTCCAGGACCGTGCCGCCTCTACTGATCATTCCGGGGGTCGTTCCAGTGGTCGTTCCGGGCGAACCGACGCCGCTATACGCCTTCGACATCTTTAAAGGCGAGCTGTTTACCGCTGATAACGGCGAGCCCGCCTGTCCCGGTCTGCGTGCTGAGGTGGGGCGCGTTGCGCGCCCGTTCCCGGCCGGGCGAGTTGCAGAGCCCCTGGAGTACCGGGAACGCGCCGGTGACGCTGGCATCCAGTTCGCCCGCGTTGCGACCGGCGGCCGCGTCGACCACCGCATCCCTCGCGGTGGCTAACCACGCCGCATCGGCGAGCGCTGCGGCGGATACCGGAGCGAGGATGCGCAACGCTGCGGGCAGGTCCCCGTACAATCGCCCACACTTGAGCGCGAACCGCAGGCACAGGCCGGCGAGTAGTTGCTGGCGAGCGTGGGTCGCGTACCCACCGGCCTTAAGCGCAGCCGCCACGCGGGCAAAGGTATCGGCGCGGCTGACGAGCACCGGGAGATCGTTGTGGCGCGAGCGCATGGCCTGCGCGTGGCCCCGCCGGTGGCTGTAGTCCTGCTCGGCGGCCAGGCGGTAGCGCAGCCCGCTGCACAACGCGCGAATGTGGTACTCCCAGTCCTGCCAGGAGGCGGCGCGCTCGGGCCAGGGCCCGAGGCGGGCCAGTGCAGCGGCCCGCCACGTGGGCCCGCTGGTCTGCCAGGGCGTGTCGGCGGCAAGGAACCGGTCGAGGGGATCGCCGGCATCCAGCGTGTTCCAGGGCACCCCGACATCGCCGGGTTCGCTGTCGAAAACCTCACCGTCGTGGACGAGGTAGTCGAGATCTGGCGAGGCTGCCATGGCCGCCACTCGACCGGCGAGAGCACCCGGTTGCAGCAGGTCATCGGAGTCCAGGAAAACCACCAGTGGCGCCCGGGCGGCGCGAAGCCCGGCGTTCCGGGCACCGCACGCGCCTGCCGACCGGGCCTGAGAGTTCGCCAGAAACCTGAAGCGCGATTCGCCAGCGACCAGTGCGCCCAACCCGGTGAGCGTCGCGCTGTGCGACCCGTCATTGACCAGCAACGCTTCCCAGTGTGTCAGCGTCTGTGACTGCAGGCTTGCGAGAGCCTCGCTCAGCAGTGGCAGGCGATCCTGGAACGGGACCACCACCGCGATGGCCGGCACCGCAGCGCCTGCCACTAGTCGCTGCGAACGACTGTGACCGTCGCGCCTTCCAGGGCCTCGTTGACGGCGTGGCCCGGCGAGGCGCGAAAGTGGGAGCCGCAATAACGGCCGTCCACGACGGCAAGGCTGAGCGTCGTGTAGTAGTCGGCGGGTTGCAGCGCGCCGCTCTTCAACGCGAGCACTGGCAACCGCAGTGGGCTATGAAAGCGCTGCACAACTGCGGGCACGGCGGGATCGGGTGTGGTGGCTTCAGCCCACTCGGCTGGCGTGCTGGAGTGGCCGATCACCACCCGGTAGCCGCGTCCCTCGTTGGCGGGCTTGATAACCAGGCTCGCGCGGTCCCGGGTCAGGTCCGGCGGGTTGGTCGCGTCCAGGCGTCCGTCAGCCAGCAGTCGCGCGGTCCAGGCCACGTGCTCGTCGATGAATGTCCGGTTCCGTGGTGTGAGCCCGACGCGAAACTCCGGCGTGTGGAGGAGGGCCAGGAGGCCCTTGTCTTCCGCGACCGTCAGGGCAGCCAGGTTGTTGATGGAGGCGAGCGCGCCGTCAGACAGGGCCGCAAGAAACGCCCCGTAGCGGGTCTCGAACCCCGGTTTCCAGCAGTGATGCGGGCTCTGTGGCGTGCTGAGCCGGAACTTGTTGAATGTGGCCGAGACCGGCCTGCCATTCAGTCGGAGGCGCCCCGTCGAGTAGGTGAGGTCGGCGGCGCTGGCGATCATGGCCTCCCGTCCGCGGGCACGCAGTGCCTCCTGCATCAGCGCCAACTCGAACTGGAGGCCGTTCTCGTCGTTGAGAATGGCGAGCAGGTCCCGCCGGTCGCCCGTGCGGGCTTCGCAGGCGAGGAGCAGATCGGGAAGCAGGCCGTCGGCGATCCCGACGCTGGTGGCCCGCACAGCGTCGGCACCAAGGATTTCCCGGAGCGCGCTGCCCAGAGCCCCGTGGTAGCGGGACGCGTTGTGGAACGAGCCCGGGCAGCCGGTGTTCAGTTCGATGAACTGCAGGCGGCCGTGTTCGTCCAGGATGGCGTCGTAGCGGGAGTACCCCTGCCAGTGGCGGAGGCCAGGCGTGCGGCGGAGCCAGGGCGCCATGCGCACGTGTTCCGGGAAATAGCGGGCAAGGCGCGCCGGATCAGCAAGTGTCCAGTCGACAGCCCGTTCCACCAGGTCGTGAAGCTGCAGTAGCAGTCCGCTAAACGCAGCCTCGGCGTCGCTATCCACGACCACAGCGCCCAGTACCACGCGCGCTGTCTGGCGCTTCGAATGGCGGACACCCCGCTCCTCGAGGGCCGCACCAGCCCCGATCGCCGCCGCCTCGGCCGTGGCCGGCGACTCAGCCCAGCGTTCGCGGAGCCGCGCGGCGAAGGCCAGCGTCTGGCCGGCGACCCGACCGAGGGGGTGTGCGGGAGATGAGTCCGGCATGGCAGCAACCTCAGGTGAATGGAGCAATTCTGCCCGCTTCACTTCGCTGCGCCAAGCCAAGGCGCGCCGGCCTATAGGGTGTCTTCAGCGTGTAGCGCTCCTGGCCCTGGCCGGTCAGGGTCGAGGGCGGTATGCAGGCCGGTGATCAGCCGGGCACCGCGCTCGGCGCTGACATAGGACCAGAGCCACTGCGTCATGACGATCAGCCGGTTGCGCAGGCTGACCAGGAAGTAGATATGGGCGATGCCCCACAGCCACCACGCAAACCATCCCGTGAGCCGCAGGGGTCCGAACGCGATGACCGCGGTCTTGCGGCCAACCGTCGCGAGCAGGCCTTGGTCTCGATAGTGGAAGGGTGGCGGCTCGCCCTTGCCGCTGAGGCGCGCCTGGATGGCTGCGGCCACGTAGGCGCCCTGCTGCTTGGCGACCGGGGCGATGCCGGGGAGTGACGCACCGGCAGCGTCATGGGCGAGCGCCGTGTCGCCGATGACGAACACGCCGTCAGCGCCGGGCGGCTGCAAATCCGGTCCGACCAACACACGGCCAACGCGATCGCCCGCCACGGCGAGCCAGGCGGCCGCCGGTGAGGCGGTGACCCCAGCGGCCCAGATCACCGTGGCCGCGTCCACGCGTTCGTCACCCAGCGTGACACCTAACGCTGCGCAATCCGTGACCGCTTGGTTCAAGCGGACATCCACGCCCAGGCGGCGCAGCGCCTGCTCGGCATGGCGCGACAGCGGTTCCGGGAAGCTTGGCAGCAAGCGTGGCCCGGCCTCGACCAGCAGCACGTGCGTCTGCTGGGGATCAATGGTCCGGAAGTCGGCCGCGAGCGCCTTGCGCGCCAGTTCGACGACGGCGCCAGCCATCTCGACCCCGGTCGGCCCGCCGCCGACGATCACGATGGTGAGCAGCCGTTCGCGCTCGCGCGCCTCGGATTCCATCTCAGCGCGCTCGAAGGCGAGCAGCAGTCGGCGGCGGATCTCTGTGGCGTCGTCGACCGTCTTCAGGCCGGGCGCATGGGTGGCCCAGCTGTCGTGGCCGAAATAGCCATGGCTGGCCCCTGTCGCGAGCACCAGAACGTCATACGCAATGTTTTGAGCGTCCATGATGACGTGTTTGCGCGCAGGATCAACGCCTGTGACTGCGCCCAGCAGCACGCGTGTGTTGCGCTGGCGCCGGACCAGGCTTCGAATCGGCCAGGCGATGTCGGCCGGCGACAGTCCGGCCGTCGCCACTTGGTAGAGCAGTGGTTGAAAGAGGTGATGGTTCTGACGGTCGATCAGGGTGATGTCCGCCGGCGCCTTGGCAAGCCGCTTTGCGACAGTCAGGCCGGCGAAGCCGGCGCCAACGATGACCACACGCGGGCGCTGTCCCTTCACGTCGTTGCCACCGTCGGGCATGGACCCGCCCACAAGGCGACCGACGCGTCGAACTCGCCCGCGTAAAACGCCCTGGCTTCGGGTCCCGTTGCATCGCCGGCAAAACGGCCGAGCCGCGCCGCGCAGTCGAAGAAGCCATGAGCCGGCAAGCCGCTTCGCCACGTGCTGACGACCATGGCCGCAATGAAGGGGCGGTCGGCCGCCGCGTCCTCGGCCATGAGTTGTTCCAGCGCCTCAGTAATCTGCTGAATGGTGTGCGGGGGCGAGAGCAGCATCGCCTTGGCCACGTCGCGATAGGGGGCCGGTGCGCGCAGTGCGGCGAGCGCTTGAAGATGCGCTCGCAGCCGGCCGGCGAGCGGGTTGGTCGGGTTATTGTCGATGGTGATCGCTGCACCGGGAACCGGGGTCATCGCGGCGCGGTCCCGCCGATGAGGGTGCCCCTCTCCGCCAAGGGCTTGCCCTGGACGAAGTTGATGCAGATCCCGTCCAGCTCCTCCAGAAGCAGCGGCTCTCTCGAGAACCCACACGCATAGGGCTGCTGCCGCTCCCGGCTGCAGCCGTCTCCTTCCAGATGCGTACACGACGCGCAGTTGCCGAACGTCGGTATACCCCTCTCCAACGCCACGTGGCCGAGCGTGCGCTGCAAGGCGTTGGCGAACTGACCTCGCACACCCAGGGGCAGGGTGTCCACGGCCCTGACCAGGGTTTCGAAGAAATCATTCTCAAGAATGGCCCTGGCTTTTCCCGTCAAAACGAGATGAACACTGCGCCGGTCAGTCTCTGACCGCATGCGCGCCAGATAGCCTTGGGCCTCAAGGTTCTTGATCGTCTGCGACACGGTGCCCCGCGTCGTGCCGTGAAAAGCCGCGAAGGCGGATGGCGTTCGGGAAAAGCGGTTGGCCCGCGCGAAGTACCTGAGCGCCGCCCACTGGACCGGCGTCAGCCCCTCGACGAGCGCCTCGGCGGAGGCTATACGCCCCAGATGCAAGACCAGCTCCGCTATCGCATGACTGTCCATTTTCAGCTCCTTGACCGTGCCGGGATAGTGGCGTTACAAAACCATGTTGACAAGTAGATGGTTCCGACGCGACACTAAAGCAGGTTCTTGCGGCGGCACAGTAACGCTGAAGGAGATCCAGCACGGACCAACCTGCTGATCGCGGCTCTTGATGTGACTACCTTGGAGTCTGACCGATGGCGATTACCTTGACAGAAAACGCGGCAAAACACATTCAGAGCCAACTGGCGAAGCACGGCAAAGGGCTTGCCCTGCGCATCGGCGTAAAGAAGGTCGGCTGTTCCGGCTTGGCTCACACTTTCGACATCGCTGACGACATACGCTCCGGCGACCACGTATTCGAATCACATGACGCCCGTGTGGTGCTCGATGCCGATAGCCTGCTGGTACTCGATGGTTCACGCATCGATTTCGTCAAGGACGGGCTCAGGCAGATGTTCAAATTCGACAATCCAAACGTCGAGAGCGAATGCGGCTGTGGCGAAAGCTTCAACATGAAGTCGAAACCCGGATCAAATCCAGAGGTGGCGCGATGAATGCGATTGCGCAAATCAGGGACCCCGGGTACCCCTGGCGGGTTTTTGCCAATTTGATCAATGCCCGGCTGTCGTTGCGGTAGACGACACCCGCATCAAGCTCAATGCGGGCGCGCTTCAACAGCGCTGTGCCACTCTTCTCCACACAATCGCCTTGAGATGGGTGAAGGCGTCGGCCGCAAGGGCGGTGGGACAGCCTGTTAAAACGCCACCTTGACATGCTCGGTGCTGGCCGCCGGGTCGCGCTTCAGGAACTTGCAGAGGGCCCTGACCGTGCCCGAGGCACCGTCCCAGGACTCGGCGAGGTGGGGCGTCACGCGGATCACGGCGACGGCCGGGTTCTCGGGCCCGCCGCCAAAGTACCGTTCAGCGTCGGCGGTCCAGAGGTCGCGTCGCATGTGGCTATCCTGGGCTACGGTCGCGTAGCCGGAAACCGACACGTAGTCCTGCGTCCCTGGTGCGGAGAACGACAGATTGACCTCGGGACTAGAGCGGATGTCAGCCACGGACTCCGAGTTAAGCCACGCCAGGAATTGGAATTCGCCCGCCCCCTGATCGGACCGGAGGGTCATCGGGCGGGACCGCAGGTGGATCTTGTCCCAAGTCACGAGCATGCAGATTTTGACGTCCTGGGCCAGGTCCCAAACCGCCTTTTGCGGTGTTTCGTCGGCGGTTTCCCGCGCGGCCTTGGCGCTGTGATTCATGGCTGTCATCCTGCTTGGTGAGGGAAGAAAAAACGTGAGGCACCGGTGCCCGCCTGGCCCGCTTGCGCGGTGTCGATCATCTGGCGGGCGTCGTAAAGGGTGGTGTTGGAGCTGTCCGCGTCTCGCGCCGGCCACGGCCGGTACTGAAGCCGCCTGGACCAATGATCACATCGTGTCCTCGTTGAGCGGCCCGCCTTCTGATCGACGATTCGAGTGTCTGCCGGCCGGAACACGGCGGAAAGTGCTGGACTGCGCAAAGGCGTGTAGGCCGATGCCGACTTTTACCCGGAGTCCGTGCGGGCCAGCGTCGACGGCTCTTCCCTCCACGCCTGGCGTCGGCGCCGGTACAGGCCGGCGCTGTACCGCCCGTCTGTTCAGCACCTGGCCTTCTCGTTCGCGGCCTTCCGCAGCTCGCCGCTGGCAGCGCGCCCCTTCAGAACATTCCAGTGTCCTTTGGCGCGGTGTCGGGTCCGACGCCAAAGAACTTCTGGGCGTACGGACTCCAGAGCCGGGTAATCACGGCGCGGACCTGCCACGCGGTGGCGTGACCGGACACCGAGGCGCAGTCCGTTTACTTCGGCTCGGTGAGGAGCTGAAACTCGCCGCTAGGGTGGTCAGCATCCGGAACATGGAGCGCGGCACCGACTTACTGCTGCTGGACCCGGCTGACCGCGACGACCTGGTCGCATTCCCCGGGAATCTCGACGCCAGTTAGCCAAGCGGCCTGTTCGGCGAAGGGCGATCCCGGAAACAGCCCGATGCCAGCCGCCCCGGTCGGCCTGGTTACAGCAGCGCCAGAAGTTTGCGTGCAGCTTCTTCGGAGGACCCTGGATTCTGGCCGGTCGCCAGTTTCCCATCGGTCACCACGAATGACGCCCAGTCCTCGCCCTTGGGGTGTTTGATGGCGTCGGTCTGCGCACCCTCCGCATCGCTCGACGGATCCAGCGGCAGCTTCCCGCCGTTGGGTGAGGCCAGGGTAATCCTGGCGCCTGCCCCCTTGAAGACGTAATAGGGCGCGGCGAATTCCTCGAGCCAGAAGCCCGTCTTTGTTCCGGTGTCACCCAGCTGGTCGTGGGATGTCAGAACCATCAGAATATTCATCGGGTTTGTGCCTCTTGTTGTCTTTTTTCAGCCGCTCAGGTTGACGACCCGTTTGCCGAAAGCCTTGCCGTTCAGCAGGCCAATGAAGGCGGCGGGGGCCTGTTCCAGCCCGTCGATCATTTCCTCCCGATACTGGATCTTTCCGTGGCGAACCCACTCGCCCATCTGCTTGGCGAACTCCGGGTAGAGATGGCCGAAATCGTCAAAGACGATAAAGCCGCGCATGGTCATACGCTTGCGCAGAATTGTGCCCATCAGCAGGCTCACGCGGTCTGGGCCGTCGGGGAGCGACGTGGCGTTGTATTGCGAGATCAGGCCGCAGACCGGGATTCGGGCGCAAGGATTGAGCAGCGGCATCACCGCGTCGAAGACCGCGCCGCCGACGTTTTCAAAGTAGATGTCGATGCCCTCCGACACGGCTTTTTTCAACGCCTCCGGAAAGCCGTCGGCCTGGTAGTCAACGCAGGCATCGAACCCCAGGGTGTCAACCACATGGGCGCATTTCTGGGGTCCGCCAGCGATGCCGACGACGCGCAGACCAAGGATCTTGGCGATCTGACCGACGGTTGCACCGACGGGCCCACTGGCCCCGGCCACAACGAGCGTCTCACCAGACCGGGGCTGGCCGATCTGCGTCAGGCCAGCCCAGGCGGTCAGGCCCGGCATCCCGAGCACGCCAAGCGCCCAGGACGGATGTTCTGGCGATTTGCCCAGGTTGATCACGCCGGTGCCATCGGACAGCGCGTAATCCTGCCAGCCGCCGAACGCCTGGACCCAATCGCTTTTCTCAAAACCATCGACGTCCGAGGTCACGACCTGCCCGACCGTGCCGCCCACCATGACGGCGCCAATCTCGACCGGGGCGGCGTAGGAGGGCGCGTCGCTCATCCGGCCGCGCATGTAGGGATCGAGCGAGAGGTATTGGTTGCGCAGCAACATTTGGCCCTTCCCGACCTCGGGCAGATCTGCGGTTTCCAGGCGCAAGGTGCTGTCCTTGGGTTCGCCCCTGGGCCGCTCAGCCAGAACAAATTTGCGATTGCGGGTGGCGGTTTGTCTCATGGGTTGTGTCCTTTTCTCTCATACCCAGGGCCTGAGGGTTGTGGTTGAAGTGTATTGGTACGGGCAGCCCCTCTGATTCGCCGTCAAAAAAATCGCCCCGGACAGTCAGGGAACTGTCCGGGGCGCAATTGACTCCACGCACCGACCCGCTATGGGGGGGGGGAAGGGGTTGGTGCAGGGGTCCGTTTAGATCGCGGTGCGGCGGCGGGTGAAGCAGCTCAGCAGTCCAAGACCGGAACTCAGCAGCCAGATCGCAGCAGGTACCGGCACGACCGTCGTGGCCGCAGTACCGCCAAACGTTGCCTGACTGCCGGAACTGGCAACAGCCAGGCCATGCACGTTCGCGGCGAAGAACGCGTGCTCGTCCTTCACGTGCCCCGTGGACAGGCTGACGTAATCCAGCAACTGGTCGCCGTCGACGCCTGTGATGGAGAAGTTCAAGTTACTCACCCGGCTGTCACCATTGCCCTTAAGGCTCACGTCGAACCGACCGAAGCCATCGAGCCGGCCCCCGTTCCGGGCGTTCCAGCCCTCCGGCAGACCCGTCACGTTGTCCGCCTCGGCAGCGGCACCCGGGATGAGGTTAAAGCTGAATTTCTGGATGCCGAATTTCTTACCGGCAACGGCCATCAGCGGATCGAGCATGCGAACGGCAAAATCTATGGCGCCCGACACGCCGTCGGAGATCGTGACCTGCAGGTAGCCGATGTCATCGGCCATCGAACTGGACTGGTCCAGAATGTAGGAAATGGACGCCGCCTGGGTGGTGCCGGCCGTGGTCAGGCCGAGCAGGAGGGCGGCGGCGGTGGACTGAATCATTCTCATGGGCAGGCTCCTTAAGGTTTGTTCTTGACTCTGCACAGCAGGTGAGCCCGCAGGTTGGGTGAAGCCACCTGGGAGTTATGTGCGGTCTGGCACCCAAGGGCTTGGGAATTGCCGCCGCCTTGCGTAGGAATCGGCTGATCCGCTTGTCAGCCGACATGTTTTCTGTGCGCTAGCGGACAAAAGGGCCGAAGTGTCGACGCTGATCGGCGCGGCCCACCAAGTTTGCGACCGCGGTAGCGGGAACCGGCCGGAGCTCGTGGTGCTCCGACGACTACGCTTCAGTTGACCTCACGCAAAACTCACGCAGAGCCTTCGACCAATGAAGCGACGGGGGTGGGCTTGGTTTTGCGACTAAGGCAGGACTTTTCGCAGCCAGCCAGCGATGGCCGTGATCTCCTCCGGACAGACGGCATGGGCCATCGGGTAGGTATGCCACTCGACCGGTTGCCCCGCCGCCGTCAGGAAGGCCCGACTCTCCGCCCCCAACGCCGGATCCACCACCGTGTCGAAGGAGCCGTGGGCCATGAAGACAGGCGTTTGCTGATTGGCGGGTGAACGTTCCTTCGCCAGCCGGGAGGCAACCGGCAGGTAGCAGGAGAGGCCCATGATTCCCGCCAGACCGTCCCGATAGCGGGTGCCGCTGTACAGGGCCTGCGCGCCGCCCTGTGAAAAGCCGGCCAGCACGATGCGCGCCGACGGCAGACCACGGTCGTTCTCCCGGCGGATCAGCTTCCGCACCGTGCTGTCGGACTCGGCGATGCCCACGTCGTCCTGGCGCGCCTGCCGGTCCAGGCCGTAGAGGTCGTACCAGGCGCGCATTGGCACGCCACCATTCAGCGTCACGGGCCGCACGGGTGCGTGGGGAAAGATAAATCGAAGTGGCGGATCGGTGGATTCGCGAAGCGCTGGGACGATCGGCTCGAAATCATGTCCGTCCGCGCCGAGGCCATGCAGCCAGATCACGGTCCCGGTGGGGTTCGCTCCCGTTTCCACCTGAACCGTTTCAATCATCAATGAAAGTCTACTCCGTCTGCAAATAGTCTCTATATTCGAATTGAGGTAGTTCAAGATCCACCTCATGCCACCACTCTCAGTTCTCGATCTCGCATTCATTGCGGCGGGCGCGAGCCCTGCCGACGCACTCCGCAATTCACTGGACCTCGCCCAGCACGCCGAATCCTGGGGCTATCGCCGCTTCTGGTTGGCAGAACACCACAACATGGCCGGCATCGCGAGCGCGGCAACCGCCGTCGTAATCGGGTATGTCGCCGGGGGTACCAGGACGATCCGCGTCGGAGCTGGCGGCATCATGCTGCCCAATCATGCCCCGCTCGTCATTGCAGAACAGTTTGGCACGCTGGAGTCGCTGTATCCGGGCCGGATCGACCTCGGTCTCGGCCGCGCACCAGGCACCGACCAGCAGACCGTGCGCGCCCTACGCCGCAATCCTGCCAGCGCCGACACGTTTCCCGACGATGTTCTGGAGCTTCAGGCTCTCCTCGGCCCCGTGCAGCCGGGCCAGGTTGTCCAGGCCATTCCGGGTGCCGGACTGAAGGTCCCGCTGTGGATCCTGGGATCCAGCTTGTACGGCGCGCAACTCGCAGCCGCACTGGGTTTGCCGTACGCGTTTGCCTCCCACTTCGCGCCGGATGCGCTGCTGCAGGCCCTGACGGTCTACCGCGCCAGCTTCCGTCCGTCCGCAGCACTGGACCGGCCATTTGCCATGGTGGCAGCCAATGTCATCGTGGCAGACACCGATGCTGAGGCGCGTCGTCTCTTCACGTCGACCCAACAGGGCTTCACCAATCTCTTTCGGGGCGTCCGTTCCCAGTTCCGGCCGCCCATCGACGACATCGACTCGTACTGGTCTCCTGCCGAGAAGATCCAGGTTACGCGAATGCTCGAGTGCTCCTTCGTCGGAGCACCGCGGACAGTTCGCGCAGGGCTCGAGGCATTCATTGCACGGACAGGTGCGGACGAGCTGATGGTGGCCGCCGGGATCCACGACCACGCTGCCAGGCTGCGTTCCTACGAACTTCTAGCCGGGGTGGGTGTGGCTGGCGAGCCGTGAGGCCCTCAGATGCAGTCGCCGGAACGAAATCGGGGTAGAACCCATGCATCACTCAAACGGGTGACAGACATAAGCCGGTCGACTTGCGCCGACCCTAGAAGCAGAAACCCCGCCGAAGCGGGGTCACTGGTGGTCACGTCAGGAGTGGATCAGGCAGCTGATCGTCGGCGGAGGCTTCGACCCAAGAGCCCGACGACGCCAGTGCCAAGCAGCCAAACAGCCGGGGGTGCCGGCACCAGGGCGATATCGCCGGGGCGCACGGCCCAGGCGGAGAACACAGTGCTCTTATTGAAGTTGGTCTGGAGGCCGTTGCCGAAGTGGAAGCGCCACGCCTTACTGGTGTCGGGCGCGACCTCCGTACCCGACCAGTAGAGGTTGGGCTGAAGGTTGGAGAAGGGACCGACATTGGTCAGGCAAAAGTTTGGGCCTGCGAGGGAGCAGGGCTGTTGGACTCCGCTGGTGTTGAAAGCCGCTGTATTGCCCAGAGTGCTGTAGAACATGCGCGCCATCTCGCCGGTGCTGAGGTCAACGTTGTAACCACAGTCCGTGCCGGTGAAGGCGGAGTTGCAGCCGGGGGTGCCGGTGTCGGTGACGGTCGGCAGGCGCCAGTTGCTCGCCCCGAGGTAGCTGGCCGTGTTCAGGGTGCCGATCCAAGTCTGAGAGGCATCCCAGGTCATCAAGCCGTCGAAATCATAGGCGGAGGTACTGGCGTAGTTCGCGTCCGCCAGCCAGGTGATATCCAGCACCGTGTCGTAGTAGGCCTGACCGGCACTGCGACTGAGCAGCGCGGCGTTGGCCGAACTGATGGTCAGCAGCAGCAGAATGACGCCCGATAGTGTTTTCTTCATGAGCAATCCCCGGGTAATCGTGGTGCTAACTGAGCTGATCGCGAAGCGCGAGACTTAACTCGCACGAGGGCGCGGCGGTTTCTTCCTGACCCCTGTCCCGATGGCGGGCTGCGCAGGCCGACCATGCGCCCGTCGGGGGGGGGTGTCAATCACCTGAATGGGTGGGTTACATAAGTGGGTGAAATCACCAGTTTTGCCGCTGGCCCTTACCCCCGACCCCGGTCACGCTCCCCGCATGGACCCCGACTATCTCGCCTTCCGCGGACTACTCAAGCAGGCCGAATCCGATCAGGTCCTGGCGGCTCAGATTGAGCGACCGATGCGCGAGGGTGCGCCTCGGGTTGAAGTCCTGGCGCTCCGACCGAAGCGTCACTGAGTCCCCGGAGCGCTACCGCATAGCCCCGGATTTGCCACGATCTCGCCTGATCCTGGGGTGGGGTAGCCCCCCCAAGCGGAACGACGCATGGGCATCCGGGGATGGTCGCTTTTGAAAATTCAGCGGCGGCGCATGGGGGGTAGAGCCCGGATTCGGATGAAGGCTTTTGCCCCCACCCCGGTAGCTCCGGGGGCCCCATCGCCCGGGATGGCGGGAATAAATATCTAGAGCACCGGTCCAGGTCGTGCCTCTAGCCCCCCTCTCTTCCGACAGACCGCAGGAACTGACTCCGCGCCCCACTTGGGGATCACTACACAAATCACGCTACAGTGCGCACACAAAATGGTGCGGTTCCGGGCAGTCAGCTGCATCACCGGAGAGCATCTAACTAGTTGAAGTTATTGGTGGCCAGGGGTGGAATTGAACCACCGACACGCGGATTTTCAGTCCGCTGCTCTACCAACTGAGCTACCTGGCCGTACTTCGAAGAGGTCGCGCCTGAAGGCGCTCCTGCGGGGCGGCCCCGCCGGGACGGCATTGTAATCCGGGGGGGCCGGATCAGGCCAGCAAGGGCCCGGCGCCGTTCAGACGGCCTTGAAATCGGGGGGCTTGTCCGAACCGCCGCCGAAGAAGAACTTTTCCATCTCGCCTTCCAGGAACTTCCGGGCCTTGGGCTCAATGGGGCTCAGGCGGTTCTCGTTGATCAGCATGGTCTGGTGAGCCAGCCACTGCTGCCAGGCCTGCTTCGACACGTTGTCGTAGATGCGCTTGCCCAAGTCGCCCGGGTACGGCTGGTAGTCCAGGCCATCGGCGGGGATGCGGAGCAGAGCGCAGGTGACGGTGCGGGTCATGTTTTGGTGTCGCGCCTTACGGCGCTCCTAGAGGGAGGACAAGAGTTTGGCGATGGGGGCAGCCAGGCCGACTTGGGCGGGTTCAGTGGTTTTATACCAGAGCCAGCGGTCGCCCTCCATAACCCGGTCCGGGGGCGAGTCCACGCGCAGCTCGACCGGCGTCATGTCCAGGTCAAAGTGACTGAAGCCGTGCTGGAGAACGGGGCGCACGAGCTGGCTCCGGGGCGCGGCCCCGAGCGAGGCGGTGCACCAGCCCGCCGCCGACTCGACCGAGGCGGTTTCGGGCAGGCCCCAGAGGCCGCCCCAGATGCCCGCGTTGGGCCGGCGTTCCAGCAACACGGCACCGTCCCGGCGGACACAGATCAGCACGACCGTCGCCTTGCGCGGCCGGACCTTCGGCGGCTTGCGCACCGGTAGCTGGGCAGCCACGCCCTCCCGGTGAGCAATGCAGCCCTCCGCCAGGGGACACAGGTGACATGCCGGCTTGCGCCGCGCGCAGAGCGAAGCACCCAGATCCATGATCGCCTGGGTGTAGTTAGCCACCCGCTCCGGCGGGATGCACTGCGCGGCGAGGGCCCACAGCCGCTTCGCCACGGCGGTGTCGCCCGGGTAGCCCTCCACCCGGAAAACCCGGGCGAGCACGCGCTTCACGTTGCCATCCAGGATCGGGTGCCGCTGGTGCTCCGCCAGGGACAGGATCGCGCCAGCGGTGGAACGGCCGATGCCCGGCAGCCGGGCCAGCTGGTCGAAGTCCACGGGGATCTCGCCACCGAGTTCGTCCCGCACCACCCGGGCGGCCCGGTGCAAGTGCCGCGCCCGGGCGTAGTAGCCAAGACCGGACCAGCGGTGGAGTACGGCGTCGGGCTCCGCGTTGGCGAGCGCCAGGACGTCGGGAAAGGCGGCAAGGAAGACGTCGTAGTAGCGCAGCACCGTCGCCACCTGCGTCTGCTGCAGCATGATCTCCGAGACCCAGACCCGGTAGCGGCCGGGGTTGCCGGGCGGGTTCTGCTGCCAGGGCAGGTCCTTGCGGCCGTTCTGGTCCCACCAGGTGAGAAGTGCCGGGGCGAGTTGGGGCTGCATTTACAGAGGCACCGGGTTTGCAATCTGGCAATTTGGCGGCCAAGTTGCCAGATTGCAAACCCGGTGCCTCTCCACAGTGCCTCTCCACAGAGTGGTCATGCAGGAGCGCCGACCGGCGCAGCCGGTCGCGGCTGCAGCCGCTCCTACCGGAACAACCGGTCGAGGGCCTTCTTTACCGGGTCCTCTTTCTTCTTCTCGGTTGGCGCCGGCTGCGTGCCATCCGCCGGAGGTGCGTCAGGGTCACTGGGCGCACCGAGCCCCAGCTTCTTCCGCAATTTGTCCTCGATGGTTTCCCGCAGGGTCTCCTTCAGAGCGCCCCGCACCATCCTGCTGAGATCAACCCGCACCTTCGGGCTGGCCACCGGACCTTTCACGGTCAGCGGGATGCGCACGTTCAACAGGTCTTCCAGGCTGGTATCGCCCTGGAAGACGGGCTTCTCGAAAACCAGCGCTGTCAGGTCACTGTCCAGCGTGCTCTTCGGCAGGTTCACCGTGGCCGCGCCCGACACGCGCAGGAACGGAATTTCGGCAGTGAAGCGCTCCGTGTGCAACTCGCCATTACTCAACACGCCGGCGAGATCGAGACTCCTGATGGGCGTTTCCTCCTGGCCACTCCGGGCTGGGGGCGCTGTCCGCCGAAGCAGCGCGTGGGCCCGGCGGATCTCGTACCAGACGTCGATGCCCTTATAGACGCCGTTTGCCAGCGAGAAGCTCAGCTTGCCGTCCAGATTCTCCAGTAGCTCGTCGTTGGTGGTGCCGACGGCGGTGCCATCGAGCTTGAGGCTCATGGTGCCGGTAATGTTCCGTACGTCAGAGAGATCCGTGAGCAGGCCAGTGGCATCCACGCTCGTCAGGGTTTGATCCAGCGCCACACGGGTCTTCGGCCCCGTGGCGTCCAGGCGGATGACGCCGCGGAACGTTCCACCGTAAAGGGTTGCAGCCAGGGGTTCCAGGCGCACTCGGCCCGCTGCGGCGCTGGTTGTCACATCCACATCCGCCAGCTGTAGTTTGCTGAGCGTCAGCCGGCCGAGCCGGGCACGGCCGTCCACGTTCAGCGCACGCAGGGTTTCGGCAGGGAACTTCGTCGCCACTGCCCGCTGCTGCTCACCGCTCGCCACTTTCGAACCCGGCGGGGCATCCGGGGCCAGGTACCGGTCGGCATTGAGCGCGTCCAGCGTCAGGTCGAAGCGCGTGCGGGGCGTTGCCGTGCTGCCCGCGGGGAGTACTTCCCGGGAGAGCGAGCCCGTGACCTTGGTATCGTCCAGAACCACGGCCAGATTCTCCAGGCCTGCCACTTTGTCCCGCAGAAACCAGCTGGCAGACCCTGAGAGTCTCTTGAGGACCTCAGGATCAGCCGTGTCGGGCACCTTCTGCTTCAGTTTTGGCAGCACTTCCCGGAGCGAAAACACCGGAAACCGCAGGGTGCCCCGCAGAGCGTTGCTGGCGCCGAAGTTGCCGGCACCGTCCAGGTCCAGGGCGACCCCGGCAAGCACACTCTTCCCGGACAGGGCGGTAACGGTGCCGGTGCCCTCGTCCACCGAGTAGCTCAGGTTGGTCAGGGTGACGGCAAGCGGCGCGCTGCCGCCGGGGAGATCGACACCGGCCAGCTGCAGATCGGCCGTTAGTCCGGGTGCGCTCACCCGCGTGTCGGCGGCCAACCGGACGTCCACTGCCGGGGCCTGCACGCGGCCACTCAGGGTGTCGAGACCGGCGAGGCCGCTGCTCTCCAGTTCGACGTCGAGACCGGCAAGAGCGATAGTGGTGACGTCATCGGCCCCACCCAAGGTAGTTCTGGCCTTGAATTGGATGGACGCCCCGGAGTTGTCGGCGAGATCAATGAGGCGGAACGACGCGCTGAGGTCGAAGGGCTCGTTGTGGCGCACAGACCCAGTCGTCAGCTGCAGCTGCTCAACCCGGTACCGGCTGTCGTCGGCCTCGTCGCTGTAGCTGAGGCTTGCATTACTGATACTGACCCCGGCGACGTTAAGGCCGGCCACCTCGCCCGACCTGCTCTCGCCCGGACCGGCCACCTCGTCGGGCGTACCTGGCGGAAAGCTCCAGTTGTTGCTGCCGTCTTTGCGCCCCAGCAGGGTCGCCTGGAGGCCATCAATGCCTATGGTGCCAATCTCAACCTGGCGCCGGGCAAGGAGTGGCCAGAGGCGAATCGCGAGGCGGGCGGATTCGATCCGCAGGAACGGCCCTTCAGGAAAGCCCGGCGGGTTACCCAGCACTGCCTGCTGCAGTTCGACTGCGCAGCAGGGCAGCAGCTTCAGCCCGACGTCACCGTTGAAGGTCAGCGTGCGTCCGGTCGACTCCCTGACGGCAGCCGCGACGGCGGTCCGGTACCGGGCAGGATCCACCAGGGTGACCACCGCGATCAGAACCACGACTCCGAGTATCAGCAGGGCGGCAAGGCCGAGCAGGAAGACTTTGAGAAGCGGCTGCATAAGAGGCACCGGGTTTGCAATCTGGCAATTTGGCGGCCAAATTGCCAGATTGCAAACCCGGTGCCTCTTCAGCGTGGAATCGCGCCGGTCGGCGCTCCTAAATGCCCCTAGCAGCCGCTGGTTTGAGGACTGATGGAAGGGTTCTGACCCGCGGTAGCCGGCGGCTGATAGGCGACTCCACAGGACTTGCTGGCGCCCAGACCGGCATGGCGCCAGAGGCCGTCTGCATAAGTGAAGGTGGCAGTCTCGGCGTCTCCAAGCATGAGCGGCAGTGTGGCTGCGGAGGGATAGCCGTAGGTCATGGCCACGACACCCCGGGTGCCGTCGATGGTTGGCGGCCGGTTCTCGGCGAGCCAGCGGGAGTGGCCGAGTTCCGCAGCGGTAGTGGCGCTGCGGGCCAGGGCCGTTACCTGCGCCAGGCGCGCTTCCGTGGCGATTCCGGCGTGCCGGGGCACTGCCACGACAGCGCCGGCGCAGAGCACCGCGATAACGCTCGCTACATCCAGCCGGCTGATCATCGGGCCAATGTCGGGGAATGCGGCGGCAGCGTCTGTGACGGGGCTCCCAGAGCGGCAGAACCAGGGCCAGGCGAGTGCCGGAGCCGCGAGAGGCCGGCGTTTCAGCCCGAACTGTGCGGCACTGCGTTCATGCTCACACTTCAAGTGTGAGCGCGTTCTCAGGGACTTCACATAGTCCGGCCGTAGATTAGCCGCCATACCCCTCTGCGGAGTGGGGTCTGCGGCCAGTCGCTTCAGCGGGCCGGTCGGCGTGGGTCTAGCGTGGGTTCCGGCATCGATGAAACTGCTCCTGGTCGAAGACAATCCTGCCGACGCGGACTTTCTCGCCGCATCGCTGCGGCGCCAGCGTGCAGGCGATATCGAGCTCGTCAACGTCCAGACCCTGGCGGAGGCCGCAGCCCAGCTCGGCCTGGATAAATTCGATGTGGTGTTGCTCGACCTGCACCTGCCGGACGGCTCGGGCCTGCAGTGCCTGGATGCGATCCAGGCAGTGGATAACGAAATCCCGATCGTGGTGCTGAGTGGCCAGGATGATGAGGAATTCGCTGTCAGCATCCTGAACAAGGGCGCCCAGGATTACCTCGTCAAATGGGAAGGCCAGGGACGGACGATTCTGCGCTCGATTCGTTACGCGATTCAGCGCAAGAAGTCGGACATCCGGCTCAACTACCTGGCCCAGTACGATCCTCTGACAGGCATTCCAAACCGCCAGTTCTTCAATGACCAGCTCACCCGGGCCACGGCCCGCGCCCGCCGCGACGGCCGGAAGGTCACGCTGCTGTTTCTAGATCTCGATGAATTCAAGGTGGTCAACGACACCCTCGGCCACGACACGGGTGACCGGCTACTGAAGGAAGTGGCGGACCGTATCCGCCGTACGGTGCGTACCGGCGACGTGGTGGCCAGGCTGGGCGGAGACGAATTCGCCGTATTGCTGGAAGGCCTTTCGGGACCGCGAGAGGTCGAGGCCGTGGCAGCGGGCTTGCTCGATGTCGTCTCCCGTCCTTATCACATCGCCGAGCGCCAACTGATGATCACGACGAGCATCGGGATCACGATGTACCCAAACGATAACGCGGATTCACAGATGCTGCTGAAAAATGCAGACATCGCGATGTACCAGGCCAAGGGGAACGGGAAGAACAACTTCACCTTCTTTCATCAGAAGATGCATGCCGATCTGATGGAATACCACGCGCTGGAACACGATATCCGCGAGGCGCTACAGCTCGGCCAGTTCCACCTGGCGTACCAGCCGAAGGTGAACGTACACATCAACCAGCTGCAGGGTCTGGAAGCTCTGCTACGCTGGACAAGTCCGACTCGCGGCAACGTCGGGCCCAGCGAATTCATCCCTGTGGCGGAAGAAAGCGGGCACATCATCCCCCTGGGCTACTGGGTGCTGGACGAGGTCTGCAGGACGGTCAAGTCCTGGCAGGACAAGGGGCTCACAGTGGTGCCGGTTTCGGTCAACGTCTCGGCCAGGCAGTTTCAGCAACCCGACTTCCACAAACGGGTGGCGGATACTCTGAGCAAGCACGGGATTGAGGCTGGCCTTATAGAGATCGAGCTTACCGAAGGGCTGTTCATGGACGATACGGAGGCGGCACTACGGGAGCTTGCTCAACTCAAGAAGATCGGCCTGCGCATCTCCATAGACGATTTCGGCACCGGCTACTCCTGCCTGAGCTATCTGCGGCGCTTCCCCATCGACGTACTGAAGATCGACCGGTCCTTCGTGCAGGAGATCGGCAGCAGTCGGGATGGGGAGAGCATCATCGATGCCATCATTTCACTGGCGAAGAGCCTCCGGCTGGAGACAGTAGCGGAGGGTGTGGAAACCCCGGCCCAGCTGAACTACCTGCTGGATCATGGCTGTCACGTTGTGCAGGGCTACCTGTTCGGCAAGCCCATGGACGTCAGTCTCATCGAGCCGCTATTGGCGGCGCTGGGCCAGGGTGACACCGATTCGTCGGCCGTGCGCCGCGTGCTGAAGGGCTTCGGATGACCACTCACGCGCAGGACTATGCCGAGCTTAGTCCGGAACTGCAGCGCACACTCGAGTCCAGTGGTGTTGGTGTCTATTCCTTCGACGCGGCCAGCGGCCGCTTCGTCATCGACGCGACCTGCCGGCGGCTGTTTGACATCGATGCGTCGATTCAGCTCTCGCCGGCGATCATGGCGACCCGTATTCACCCCGATGACCTGCCGCGCTACTGGGCTGCGGCCGCTGACAGCATGAAGACCGGCACCTTCGCCTGCGACTACCGCATAGTGCAGCAGAGCGGCGCCATCCGCTTCGTGAGCAGTCGGGGCCATCTGCAGCCCGGGGACCCGGGATCACCACCCCGTTTGCAGGGCGTGTGCATTGACGTAACCACCTTAAGGGGGCTGGAGACCCAGCTTCTGGCCAGCGAGTCCCGGATGCAGGAACTGGCCGACGGAGTGCCGGGCCTCTTCGCGTACCTCGACCGTGACCTGATAATCCGCTTCCTCAGCGCCCAGTACGACCGGTTCTATGGCTACGACCGGGTGCGCCACCTGAACCAGCACATCTCCAGGGTAATCTCGAGCGACTCCTTTGCCGAGCGGGGCTACATGTACGACCGCTGCCTCGCCGGCGAAGTGATCCAGTACCAGGAAGCGCGCAGGATGGCGAACGGGGACGAGCGCTACTACTCCGTGACCTACCAACCCCACCGCTCTGCCACCGGTGAAGTGCTGGGAATCCTTTCCCTGGCCATGGACGTGACCGATCAGCGGGTGGCTCAGCAGGCGCTGGAAAGAAATTCCGAGGAACTGGAGCGCTCCAACCAGGAGCTGGAACAGTTTGCCTATGTGGCTTCTCACGATCTCAAAGCCCCTCTGCGTGCCATCGACATCCTCGTGGACTGGCTGCAGGAGGACCTGAAAAGTTATACCGGCGGGGAAGTGACGCAGAACCTGGACCTCCTTAAACAGCGCACCGCCCGGCTCCACCGGCTACTGGACGACCTCCTTGCCTACTCCCGCGCGGGCCGCAAACCCGGCGAAATCGTGGACCTGGACACCCGACTGCTCGTGGCAGATCTGTTTGTTCTGCTCGCTCCTCCGGCGACGATGCAGCTAGCGGCAGATCCCTCCCTGCCCGTCATCAATGCCCACCACGCACCGCTTGAGCAGGTGCTGCGGAACCTGATCAACAACGCCATCAAGCACCACCCCACCAGGAACGGCTGCATCCGGGTTTACGCCCAGGACAAGGGCGACGAGGTCCTGTTCGCTGTGGAAGACGATGGCTGCGGAATTCCCCAGGAATTCGCCGAGAAGGTCTTCCAAATGTTTCAGACGCTGAAGCCCCGGGACGAGATCGAGGGCAGCGGCATGGGCCTCGCCATCGTGAAACGTATCGTCGAGTGGCAGGGCGGCCGAATCTGGTTCCATGGCGGTCCCGCAGGCTGCGGCACCGTGTTCAAGTTTACGTGGAAGAAAGTCGCCCGGGACGGGGCCGTTGTGACTCGGAATGAGGTGGTCGATGAGAGACATGAACAAAACCGTGCATATCTTGCTGGCTGAGGATGACCTGATCGACGAGAAGGCCTTCCTTCGCGCGATCCAGAAGCTGCGCATCACCAATCCGGTCACTGTCGCTCGCGATGGCGTGGAGGCGTGGGACATCCTGAAGGGGAACCGGGGCCAGGCGCCCCTCCCCCGCCCCAACCTGCTGGTGCTCGACATCAATATGCCGCGCATGAACGGGCTCGAACTGCTGGAGCGGATCCGGGACGACGCTGAACTTCACGATTCGATCGTTTTCATGCTGACCACGTCCAACGACGACGGGGACAAGATCGATGCGTTCAACCTGAACGTCGCTGGCTATATGCTGAAATCCGACGTGGGAAACAGCTTCGTGAAGGCCGTGGAACTGGTGGACAACTACTGGCGGGTCGTGGAATTTCCCCGGTCTACGGGCGTTCAGACCGCCAGCAGCGACGATCGCAGGGAGTACGTACGGCATCCGGATTCCCGGGGGGTCCTGTAGGCGCGTCTTCAGGGGTGCGCAATCGCGCCTAAAGGCGCTCCTACTTGGCGCAGGCGTCTTCCGCCTCGATCACCAACGCGCTGATCTCTGACGAGATGGCGTCCTGACGCTTCTCGGACGGTTTGCTCTTGTCCAGAGTTGCGTCAGCCTTCTTCGCGACCTCGGCGTCATCCGAACTTGAGGCCGTCAGCAACATGGCGAGCTTGAGGTCGCTGGCAGAGAGCTTGCCGGAGACGAACTTCCAGGCGCAGTCACACTGGGTGGCGGTCAGCCCGTCAACCTTGCAGATCTCCGCGTCGAAGGTGGCGCGGGACACTCCCCCCTCGCCGTCCGAGTCCTGGGCGGAGGCCAGTCCTGGTGCGAGCGCCAGCACCAGGCTGAGAGTCAGTGCAGGCATACTTTTCACAGCTTCGTCTCCCGGCAACAGTCCACTTCATCTTCGCCTATTCGCCAACGCCAGTCACCTGTGCCGTCCAAGCCCAGATCCGCTTGCGGATTACGGGGTCCAGGGCCAGGGGCGATGGCTGCGCCTCTTTGCAGTAGGCATAGTACTTGCCCGTGACGCCGTCAATCTCGGGCGAGGAAGCAACATGGATGTGGGTACGGGCGCCCTTTTCCGGCGTATTCAGGCGCAACAGGGAGCCAATGCCAAAGACGAACCAGGAACCCCATTTAACGCTGCCGGTCAGGTTTCGGTAGATCGTCGTGTTGACGAAATACCCTGGCGACACGGCATTGACCGTGACGCCGCTGCCCTTGAGGCGCTCCGCCAGCTCCAGGGTGAAGTAGACATTGCAGAGCTTGGCCCGGTGGTAGGCGGCAAAGGACGCGCCGTTGGAGAAGTTGCTGCCCTTCCAGATCTTCTCGTTGTTCAGGTCGTCGAAGTCCAGGCCGGGTCCGGCCTTGTGGGCGTCGGAGGAGATCGAGACGACGCGCGCGGGTGCGCTCTTCCTCAGGAGATCGAGTAGCAGGTGTGTCAGCAGGAAATGGGCCAGGTGGCAGGTAGCCACATGGAGCTCCCAGCCATCCACGCTGACGCGGCGCACCGGGTCGGTGATGCCGGCGTTGCAGACCAGGATGTGCAACGCGGGATAGCGGGCTTGCACGTGGCCGGCGAGAGCCCGGACTTCTGCAAGGGAGGACAGGTCACAGTAGACGAATTCCGCCGCCTGCCGCCCTGTCAGGCGATTAATCTCGTCCCGGGTGCGGGTGCCCGCCTCCCCCTCCCAGTCGACGATGATCACCCGGGCGCCCAGCCTGGCGAGTTCGAGGGCCGTCACGCGACCCATGCCCCGCGCGCCGCCCGTAATCAGTGCCGTCTTTTCTGCGAGCTGCATGGTCGCTTTATACCAGCAGTCCGCGTTGCCGCAACCAGGCCTGGGCTTCGTCCGCGTCTTCCTCAAACCAGCGCCGGGTGGATCCCAGGCGAAAGCTGTACCCCCAGGCATCCATGTCGGCAAACAACCGCTCGCGACTCCAGCCGGCGGCGTTGAGCCGGGCCCCCAGGACGATCTGCAGGTAGCACACAGCGTCCTCTTCGGCCACCTCACCCCCCGCATCCCGGTGCAGGCTGGCCCTGCGGTCGGCTGGCATGCAGATGAAGTGCGCCGCTTCGTGCAGGACAGAATGCAGGGGCGTGTCGGGCCTGGCGAAAAGCTGCTCGCCGGACAGCCCGGCCTCCGGAGCCCCCCAGTAGGTTCCGGGGATCTCGTCGCCGTCCGCAAGCAGGATCAGCTGCAGCCCGAACCTGGCGAGCAGTCCAGCGACTGCGGTGCAGTCCGTTTCCTGGAGCGTCATCACACCGCTGATCGTTGGCATTCCAACCGCAACCACCTTAGGCTTCTCTCCGCATTATGCAGGGCCAGAAGAAACACAAGGGAGCGGCGCCAGGTTGGCCAGCCTTCCCGTCGAAGCCCACCTTGGCCGGGTTGCTCGACGGCCTCACGGTTTCCCAGTGGTGGTCGCCTGAAGAGCTCGAGCGGGCCCAGCAACCGCAACTCGCGTGGCTGGTGAAATGGGCCAGCACGGAAGTCCCCCACTATCAGGAGTCTGCCTGGGCCCGGCCTGCCAGCCAGGCACTGGCCGAGATTCTCGCGCAGGAACCGGCGCGCTTTCCTGAGGTGTGGCGCACTCTGCCGCTACTGACCAAGCCGGAACTCCGCACGCAGGGCAAGGCTTTGCATGCCCGGACCGTGCCAGGGAGCGAGAAGCCTCTGAAATCGATACTCACGTCCGGCTCTACCGGGATTCCCGTCGAGGTGCGGTCCACCAGCACCACGCGCGAACTCTGGGACGCACTCACGATTCGCGAACACCTTTGGTCCCGCCGGGACTTCACCAAGCGGATGGGCGCCATTCGCTATATCAATCACAAGAAGCGGGTCGCTGAAGGCACTGTGCGCAGTGGCTGGGGCGCGCCGGTGGCCTTGCGCTACCGGAGCGGCCCGGCCTCCTTCATGCACATCGGGAATTCCATAGAGGCTCTCGCCGACTGGCTGCTGCGCTTTGATCCCAGCTACTTGCTGACCTACCCCAGCATCGTGGAGCCGCTGATGGATGCCGTGACGGCGCTGGGCGGGCGGCCGCCATCCCTTGAGGAGATCCGCCTGATGTCGGAGCCGCTGGACCCCGAAGTCGAGGCGCGTCTCCGGAAGGAATGGCAGGTGCGCAGTACCGACCTCTACTCCGCCAACGAGGTGGGCTACATCGCTTTTCGCTGCCGGGAGCAGGGCCATCTGCACATTCAGTCCGAGGCCGTACTGGTAGAGGTCCTTGATGAGGCCGGGCAGCCCTGCGCCACGGGCGAGACCGGCCGCGTTGTGGTCACCGCGCTGCACAACCTGGCCACGCCACTCTTGCGTTATGAGCTGGGAGACTACGCGACCGTTGGGGAGCGCTGCCCCTGCGGGCGCGGGCTGCCGGTGCTGGGCAGGGTTCAGGGCCGGGTGCGCAACCTGGTGCGGACGCCCGACGGTCGGCACTACTGGCCCAACCAGCTGATGGGGATCCGGTCGGTGGCCGCGATCATCCAGGCGCAGTTCGTGCAAACGGCCCTCGATACGGTGGAAGTCCGGGTGGTTTGCTCCCGCCCCTTAAGTCCCGCGGAAGTTACCGAGGCAGTGGCCAAAACCCGCCGGTCCCTGGGCTATCCCTTTGAGGTGCTGGTCGTGCCGGTCGGGGTGATCCCCCGAGGGCCCACGGGGAAGTTCGAGGAGTTTCTGTCGCTGCTGGGTAGCGACTAGCCAAGCCTCGGGAACAATGGAGCGGGTGATGGGAATCGAACCCACGTTAGCAGCTTGGGAAGCTGCAGTTCTACCATTGAACTACACCCGCTTCGGACCGCGATTCTAGAACATGACGCTACCGAGTTTCACTGATCTGGGCCTGGCGGCGGTGGTCCTGATCATCGCGGTGATCCCGGCCGCCCTGACGGTGCTGGCTGCGGCCGGCATCCTCGAGTCTGCCCAGTGGCGGACCCGCCTCGAAGCCCGGCTGGGCACCCCGGGCTTCCGGGTGGCCGCGGCCCTGGGGACCCTGGCGGTGGCCGGCCTGTTCCTGCGCCTGAGCTGGGACTGGTCTGCGGCCACGCATCTCAAGCCCCAGTGTGCCGCCCTGGCGCAGCCTTGGTTTGCCACCGAAGGCCCCACCGGAGCGGGCGGGGTAAGCCTGCGGGTCGGGCGCCGGACGGTGGAGTCCCGCTACTGGACCACCATTACGGCGGATCGATACCAGGCCATCGACGACGCGACCGGCGGGCTGGTCGCAGAAGGCCACGAGGTGTGGATCGACACGGGCCACACCCGCTACCGCTGCGGACTTGCCAGTGGCCCTGTCCCGGTGCGGGGCTTTGCGGAACCGGACCCGGCGGGGATCCGGCGGTTTCTGGTGCGGGCGGGTACGCCGCGATGACTGCGCCGACCGAGCCCCGCCATATTCGGAGTTTTGTGCGCCGCGCCGGCCGCCAGACTAAAGCCCAGGATCGGGCACTGGCCGAACTCTGGCCCCGGTTCGGCCTGCCCACTCACGGGCCCGGGCCCACGCTCGGGCCCGGCAACCCGCCGCTGCTGGATCTGGCCGGAGAATTCGGGCGCGTCGCGCCCTGTGTGCTCGAGATCGGCTTTGGCAACGGGGATGCCCTGGTGACGATGGCGGCGGAGTCGCCCGACCGGAACTTCCTGGGGGTCGAAGTCCACGAACCCGGCGTCGGCCACTGCCTGCTGGCTATTGAACGACTGGGGCTCTCCAACGTGCGGCTCCTGATGCAGGACGCGATGGACGTTCTCAGGGACCGCCTGCCGGACCGGTCCCTGCTGGGGGTCCACCTCTACTTTCCCGACCCCTGGCACAAGAAGCGCCACCACAAACGGCGGCTGGTACAGCCGGAGTTCGTTGCCCTGCTCGCGGCGGGGCTGGCCACCGGCGGGTACTTCCACGCCGCGACGGACTGGCCGGACTACGCGGGCCACATCCAGGCCGTCGTCAGGGCGAGTCCGGCGTTTGAGCTGCTGGATACCGGCCCGTCCGGTGCGATCGGTGGCCGGCCCCGCACCCGCTTTGAGGCCCGCGGCGAGCGTCTGGGCCATCCGATCTGGGAGGCGGTGTACCAGCGCACTTCCTGAACATTACAGATGGTTTCCCCCTGTACCCATCCGGGCGCAAAAGGTCTATAAAAACCCCATGAACGAACGGACACTCTCCATCACCTTCGGCCTGCCGGAAATCGGCAGCTGGTTTCGCGTCAGCGAAGGCAAAACCTTCGAGGTGGTCGCCGTTGACGAGAAGGACCTTACTGTGGAGATCCAGCACTTCGACGGCACCGTTGAAGAACTGGATGTGGACAGCTGGCGGCAGATGAGTGCGGAGCCCGTTGAGGCGCCGGAAGACTGGTCCGGTTCCCTGGATGTGGATACCCCGGACCTGCCGGAATCCGAAGTAAAGCACCAGGACTTTGCCGACCCGCTCAATTTCGTGGACGGCTACGAGTGAGAAATAGGGACATTCCTCACCCACACGTCACCGTTCTCTACCCAGCACTCCAGGGCACGCAGCTTCCGGCCCGCGCAGGGCCCGTAGACGCACAACCCCGACTCCGGCTCGAACAACGCGCCGTGGGAGGCGCAGCGCAGCAGCGCCTGCCCGGGAACCAGAAACTCATCGTCGGCCAGGTTGAGCGGGTGGTGCTTGTGGGGACAAACGTTGGCGTAGGCCCTTAGACGGCCAGCCACCTGCACGAGAAAGCCGCGGAAGGGCCAGTCTCCTTCGCCGACAAAAAACTCCCGGGCGCCCGGATCGGCGAGGTCGGCCAGGCGCGCCACCACCCGCCCGGCCTCATTCATGAATACTGGCTCATGGACACTGGCTCATCCAGACTTGCTCAGCGTTTCCTGCTCATCGAGCCGGGCGACCGTATGCCGCAGCAGCACAAGGACGAGCAACCCGGGAATGGCCGTAAAGAACGTGACCGTGAAGAAGGAGCTCCAGCCCACTGCGTCCACCAGATACGCCGCCGGGGGGCCGAGAAAGTTACGTGCCACGCTGGCCAGCGCCGATAACAGCGCGTACTGGAAGGCGCTGAAGCGGGCATCGCAGAGGGCCATGAGAAAGGCCACAAAGGCAGCGGCGCCCATGCCCCCGGCGAAGTTGTCGAACCCCAGCGCGATCACCATGAGGACGGTGCTTTTGCCGGTGGCCGCCAGCAGGGCGTAGAGCAGGTTGGTCAGCGCCTGGAGGATGCCGAAGAACAATAGGGAGCGGTAGAGGCCGAGCCGGGCCAGCAGCACGCCGCCGACGAAGGTGCCGAGAAGCGTCAGGGTGATGACGACCGTCTTCGAGATCGCACCAACTTCCAGCGCCGTGAACCCGACCCCCTTGATCAGGAAGGCGGTGACCAGCTTCAGCGCGAAGGCATCGCCAAACTTGTAGAGGACGATCAGTCCCAGCAGTGACCAGGCGCCTGGACGGCTCAGGAATTCCCTGAGCGGGTCCACGACGGCGGCCACCAGAGTGCGGGGCGGCTGCACCACCCGCTCGGGCTCGGGCGCCGACCAGGTCAGCAGGACGGTGGCGCCCATGAGAACCGCCATCAGCAGGTAGGTGTTTCGCCAGCCGATAACGTCCGAGAAAATCAGGGCCAGCGCGCCAGCAATCCAGGTGGCAAGCCGGTAGCCCACCTGGGTGGCGGTTGAGCCCACGCCACGCTCCTCCGGTCGCAGAGTGTCGGCGCGGTAGGCGTCGATCACGATGTCCTGGGTGGCGGAGAAAAAGGCAATGAGCAGGCCTATAGCCGCAACGGCATAAATGGCTTCGCTGGGCGCCTGCAGGCCGAGCAGGGCGATGAGTCCCGCGAGCACCAGCTGCAAGACCAGCATCCAGCCACGCCGTCGGCCCAGAAAGGGCAGCGCGTAGCGATCGAGGATCGGCGCCCAGAGAAACTTGAAGGCATAGGGCGCACCGACCAGGGTGAGCCAGCCTATCGTCTTGATGTCCATGTTCAGCGTGGCGAGCCACGCCTGCAGCGTGCTGTCGGAAAGGTTGTAGGGCAGGCCCGAGGCAAAGCCCAGGGTCAGCGCCGCGGCCACGCGCGGGTTGGCGATGAGATCGCGGATACGGGTGCGCGCCATAGCCTAGCGCAGGTCGCCCAGGTCAAGGTCGAAGTCCATGGCCAGAGGCGCGTGGTCGGAGAAACGATTCTCTTTGTGAATCGCAGCGCTCCGGGCCGCACCTTTCAGTCCGGGTGTGCCGATCTGGTAGTCAATCCGCCAACCCACATTCCTGGCCCAGGCCTGGCCGCGGTTTGACCACCAGGTGTACTGGTCCGGTAACTCGTTCACTTCGCGGAAGGCGTCGGTGAATCCAGACGGGCCAAACAACTCGTCGAGCCAGTCCCGCTCTTCAGGTAAAAAGCCCGAGTTCTTCTGATTGCCACGCCAGTTCTTCAGATCGATCTCCTTGTGGGCGATGTTCCAGTCGCCGCAGAGCAGGTACTGGCGGCCATCATCCCTGAGCCTGGCCAAATGCACCCTGAACTCCGTCATGAAGCGGAACTTGGCCTGTTGGCGCTCCGGACTTGAGGAGCCAGATGGCAGGTACACCGAGACGATACTGAGGGGCCCGAACCGAGCCTCCAGATAGCGGCCCTCGGGATCGAATTCCGCGGAACCAAAGCCGCGCAGGATGGCGTCGGGTTCCCGCCGGCTGAACAGGGCCACGCCGCTGTAGCCCTTCCGTTCCGCAGGTTCGTAGTAGCAGTGCAGGTTTCGCGGGTGGAACAGCGGCGCCGTAATCTGGTCGGCCTGGGCCCGAATTTCCTGCAGGCAGACGACGTCGGGGCGCTCCCGCGCCAGCCAGTCGAACAAGCCTTTGCGGGCAGCCGCGCGGACGCCGTTCGCGTTGAGAGTAACAATGCGCATGGAAGAGTTGAGTGTACGATATCGCCTGCGCAGGAGGATGACCCGCATGCGGGCATACAAGCAGGACTTTATCGAGCTCGCCCTTCAGGTCGGCGTGCTCCGTTTCGGCCAGTTCAAGCTGAAGTCCGGGCGCAACAGCCCGTACTTCTTTAACTCTGGCCTGTTTAACACAGGCTTCGCTGCCGCCAAACTCGGGCGCACCTACGCTGCGGCAGTGGCAGAATCCGGCATTGGTTTCGACATGCTGTTCGGTCCGGCCTACAAGGGCATTCCCCTGGTGGCACTCACCGCGGCAGCGCTGGCCGAGCATCATGGCAGGGATTTGCCCTTCTGCTTCAACCGCAAGGAGGTCAAGGACCATGGAGAAGGCGGCGCCATTGTCGGAGCACCAGTGTCCGGGCGCGTGCTGATTCTCGACGACGTCATCACTGCCGGCACTGCCATCCGGGAGACCATCACACTGATCCGTGAGGCGGGTGGGCAGAGTGCCGGAAAGGCTGGCGCGGAAGCCGCCGGGGTGGTTCTCGCCCTCGATCGCCAGGAGCGGGGCAACGGCGACCTGTCGGCTGTTCAGGAGCTGGAACAGACCTTCGGCATTCCCGTCACCAGCATCATCAGGCTGGACGACCTGGTGGAGCACCTGGAGGGTAACTCGGCGCATCGGCAGTTTCTGCCCCTCGTGCAGGACTATCGGGAGCGGTACGGCGTAGGCGCCTGATCCGTCGCCAAGGCAGCCAATTGCGATCCGGGTCACTGTTTTTGGTTAAATGAGAGCGGGATAATCTGCCCCCAGGCGGGCCTCCAGGGCTTGCCAGGTATGGATTCAGATATGGGGTTGTCGGGCATCAGAAGGGCTTACCGGGGCACGTGGCCACTGGCCGTATTGCTCGCAGTACTGCTTGCTCTGCTTGCCTCTCAGCCGGCGGCGGCGGTCACCAAGAAGCCACGGCAGTCTGGCGCAACAACCGGCGAGGTTTATCGCTGGGTGGACAACGAAGGCGTCGTGCACTTCGGCGACCAAGTACCGGCTGAGTACGCGCCCATCGACCGGCAGGTACTCAATCAGTACGGGGTTCCCCTGCGCACCGAGCAGGGCGCCATGACGGAAGAGGAGCTCGCAGCGGAGAAGAAGGCCGCGGCGGAGAAGAAGGCCGCGTTGGTGGCGGCGCGCCGGGATGAGGTGCTGCTGAGTACCTACCTGTCCGTCGCGGAGATCGAGGCCCTGCGCGACCGGCGCATGGAGTTGATCAACGGACAGTTCTCCGTGACCAAGACCTATCTGCAGAGCCTTAAGGACCGGCTCAGCCAGCTGCAGCAGGAAGCCGTAAACTTCAAACCCTACAGTACAGATCCGGCAGCGGAGCCCATCGACGGGAGGCTCGCCAAGGAACTCTCAGACCTCGCCGATTCCGTTGCGCTTTACGAGAAAACCCTGCTGGAAACCCGCTCCCGCCAGAACCGGGTGGTTATGGCCTTTGACGCAGACATTGCCCGCTTCAAGGAACTGAAGGGTCTGTAGGCGCGCCTACCGGCCTGTGTGGCCGAAGCCCCCGCTACCCCTGTCGCTGGCCCCAAACTCCTCCACGACCTCGAAGCCCACCTGCACGACAGGAACAAACACCATCTGGGCCAGGCGCACGCCAGGCTCCAGTTCGAACGCCGCGGTGCCCCGGTTCCAGCAGGACACCAGCAGCTGCCCCTGGTAGTCCGAGTCGATAAGTCCGACCAGATTACCGAGGACGATCCCGTGCTTGTGCCCAAGACCGGACCGCGGGAGGATCACCGCAGCGAGACCCGGATCGGCAATGTGGATCGCCATGCCCGTGGGCACCAGCACGGTCTGGCCAGGCAGAATCGTGAGGGCCTCGTCTACGCAGGCCCGCAGATCCACACCCGCTGAACCCGCCGTGGCATAGTCGGGCAACGGAAATTCCGTACCCAGGCGCGGGTCGAGTATCCGCAGTTGCACGCGTTGCATTACTCAGAGGTACCGGGTTTGCAATCTGGCAATTTGGCGGCCAAATTGCCAGATTGCAAACCCGGTACCTCTCGAACGGCGGCGAAGCGGGCGGCGACGGTAGCGATGATCCTGCGCGCCAGGTCGCACTTGGCCATGCGGCAAAAGGACTCCTGCCCGTCCTGCCAGAGAATGAGAACGCTGTTCTCGTCTTCGTCGAACCCGAGCTTTGCCCCAACCTGGTTGGCAACAATCATGTTCAGCCGCTTGCCCTGAAGCTTCTGGCGGGCGTATTCCTCCAGACGCTCGGTCTCCGCGGCGAACCCCACCGTAAATGGCGCTCCGGGTCGTGCGGCAATGGTGGCCAGCAGATCTGGTGACTTCACCATGTCCAGCGTGAGACGGTCCGTGTGCTTCTTGATTTTCTGGAGCGCCGGCTCGGGGCGATAGTCAGAAATCGCAGCAGCGCCAATGTAGATGTCTGCGTCGGCGATCCGCTCGAGGGTTGCTGCACACATTTCACCGGCAGTCTCGACATCGATACGCCGGACGCCCGCAGGGGTCGGCAGGGACACGGGACCGGCGACGAGCGTCACCCGGGCACCAGCCTCGACAGCGGCGCGGGCCACGGCAAAGCCCATCTTGCCGGAACTGCGGTTGCTGACAAACCGCACGGGGTCAATGGGCTCCCGCGTGGGCCCCGCAGTGACCAGCACCCTGATACCCTTCAGTTGATCCTTCAGCAGTCCGGTGAGATCACCCGCCGGTGGTTCGCTGAGTGCTGCCACGATATCCGCCGGTTCCACCATCCGGCCCGGGCCGACGTCGCCGCAGGCCTGGCTGCCGGAAGCAGGCCCGATGCAGCGCACGCCGCGGGACTCGAGTGTCAGCCGATTGGCCTGGGTGGCGGCGTGACGCCACATGGCCTGATTCATAGCGGGCGCCAGCACCACAGGAGCCGACGTCGCCAGGCAGATCGTGGTCAGAAGATTGCCCGCTGCACCGCTCGCGAGCTGGTACATGAGGTGGGCAGTGGCGGGGGCTATCAGCACAAGATCGGCCCAGCGCGCCAGCTCAATATGGCCCATGGCCGCCTCGGCAGCGTCATCCCACAGATCGGACCGAACCGGATGGCCGGAGACGGCCTGGAAGACGGTGGCAGCCACCATCCGGGTGGCACTGGGCGTCATCACGACACGCACCTCCGCCCCGGCATCCTGCAGGCGCCGGACGAGGTCGGGACTCTTGTAGGCGGCAATGCCGCCCGTGACGCCGAGGACGACACGCTGTTGGCTTAGAGCGCCCAAACCCTGCACCTGTGCTGGAAGGGGAAAAGCTTAGCGCAACAATCACCGGACAAACGTGCTTTGTCCCTAAAGGAGGCAGTTTCTCGGCTTGGTCAGTCCGGCGGGCATGCCCAGAATAGCGCCCGTGCCAGTCGACCCCCTGAACGCGCCGCCCCGGAAGTCCAGGCTCATCAAGGACTGGCCTGCGGCAGAACGGCCGAGAGAACGGCTCTTCCAGTTCGGACCCGATCACCTTACCGACGCCGAAGTGCTCTCTATCCTGCTGGGCCGGGGGGTGGCCGGAGCGTCGGCCCTCGACCTGGCGCGGCAACTGCTGGTGCGCTTCGGCGGCATGCGCGGCGTGCTTAATGCTGGCCATGCGGAACTCGAGACCCTGCATGGTCTCGGCCCCGGCAAATCCGCCACGCTCCAGGCGGCCCGGGAATGCTGTTGCCGCTACATGGGGGAAAAACTGACGCCGGGCAAGACCATCAGCTCCCCGGGGGACAGCCAGGACTACCTGCTGGCGAGGCTGCGGGACCGGCCCACCGAGGTCTTCTGCTGCCTGTTCCTGGATAACCGGCACCGGGTCCTGGCGTTCGAGGAGCTCTTTCAGGGCACCATCGACAACACCACGGTCTACCCCCGAGAGGTCGTGCGGCAGGCCCTCCAGCGGAACGCGGCGGCCCTGATCCTGGCCCACAACCACCCCTCCGGGGTTCCCGAGCCCAGCGAGGCCGACCGGCTGATCACCCGCCGGATCCGGGACGCCCTGGAACTGATCGACGTGCGCCTGCTGGATCACTTCGTGGTGGGGGACGGCACTTGCGTGTCGCTCGCCAGCCGGGGGTTGCTGTAGCCCCTGCCTCGCTGGTATAAAGTGCGGCTGCCGGGATGCCCGGCAGCCAATAATCCACTACCCAACTCATTGAGTTCGAAGAGGTTTGCCATGTCACGGGTCTGTCAGGTCACCGGCAAGAAGCCGCTTTACGGCAACACCGTGTCCCACGCCAACAACAAAAAGCGCCGGCGTTTCCTGCCCAACCTGCACACGCACCGGTTCTGGCTGGAAGGCGAGAAGCGCTTCGTCACATTGCGTGTCTCGAGCCACGGACTCCGCACCATCGACAAGCTTGGCCTCGAAAAGGTTATGGAAAACCTGCGCGAGGCTGGATCGGCGCCGTAGGAGCGCCTTTAGGTGCGAACTTCTCTTTTGTTAGGACGAGACCATGGCCAAAAGCATCCGGGACAAAATCAAGCTGGTATCGACTGCCGATACGGGCCACTACTACACCACCACCAAGAACAAGCGCACCCATCCAGACAAGCTGGAAGCCAAGAAGTACGACCCGGTCGTGCGCAAGCACGTGGCGTACAAGGAAGCGAAGATCAAGTAGGAGCGCTGTAGGAGCGCCGACCGGCGCGATCCCAACCTCCGTCAAACCAGGGAATAGATTGAGCCAAGAAAAAACCCGCCTGACGGCGGGTTTTTTTCGTCCTTTCCGGCTGTCTGGACGATCGCGCCTGAAGGCGCTCCTACGAGGCGGCGCTCCTACGGGGCGGCGCTCCGACAGGGGGCGCTCCTACAGGGCGTAGGCGGGAGCCGGCAGGTACCCGCGCAGGCGGGCTGAGAATTCCTCGAGCGCCTCGATGCCACTGGCTTCGGCCCGGGCGCACCACTCGTGCAGCTGCCGGACGAGCAATTCGTTGCTCACGTTGGCGTGCTCCCAGACCGCGACCAGCTGCAGACGGAACTCGTGCACCGTCCGCAGGGCGTGGTTGTTAGCGAGCAAGGCAGCCAGGCGGGCGCGTGCCGCGTCGTCCAGCAGCCGCGGCGCGCGGATCAGCAGGCGGGGCGACAAACGGCGCGCGGCGGCGTCGACTGCCGCCTCGCGGCGGAACACCGGCAGGGTGACTTTGGCCGAGTAGTCCCGCAGCACGTGCATGCGATTGACCAGCACGGCCTTCAGCGTTTCGATGTCCACTTGGCGCGGGGCCGGAGCAAACTGGGGCTGGGGCGCCACACGGCGGACTTTGCACAGTCCCAGGGCCTTGAAGATGGTGATGTACATCCAGCCGATATCGAACTCCCAGGGGCGCACGGAGAACTTGGCAGAGGACGGGAACGCGTGGTGGTTGTTGTGCAGCTCCTCGCCACCGATCAGGAAAGCGATCGGGTAAAGGTTGGTGGCGGCGTCGTCGGACTCGAAGTTGCGATAGCCCGTGTCATGGCCGAGGCCGTTGATAATCCCGGCGGACAGGATGGGCATGGCGGCCATCTGAATGGCGAAGATCGTGATGCCAATGACGCCGAAGAGCAGGACGTTCACGGTCAGCAGGGTGTAGATGCCGAGGGTGGTGTGGGGCAGGTAAAACCTGTGTTCCAGCCAGTCGTCGGGAGTCCCCCGGCTGTACTTGGCGACCACTTCCGGGTTCCGGGCGTCGACGCGGTAGAGTTCGGCGCCTTCGAGCAAGACCTTCTTGAGGCCGAAGACGACGGGGCTGTGGGGGTCGCCCACCTTCTCGCAGAGGGCGTGGTGCTTGCGATGGACGGCAACCCACTCGCGGGTCACCATGCCGGAGGTCAGCCACATCCAGAAACGGAAGAAGTGGCGCAAGGCGGGGTGCAAGTCGATGGCCCGGTGGGCCTGGTCCCGATGCAGGTAGAGGGTGGTGGCCATCAACGAGACCTGCAGCATGACGACAGTGACCAGCACTTTGGTCCCGCCGCTCAAACCCAGAATACCGTTCTGCAGCAGATCGAGAAGATTCATGTCCACCTCTAAGAGAATCAACAACTGGGGAGAGTCGCCAGCCCGTCACTATAGCGGTGCCGTCAAGTGATGGAAATGCGGGCGGACTTAACCCTTTGCAAGGCTCCCGCGCCAACAACTGTCGCGTCAAAGCCGCACTTTCCGAGCCTCACCCTAGGCCAGCATGCCCCATCTGGTCGCGGGACCAGGTCCCAGTGTGGCGATTTCGTCCCTGAAGTCCCCCCAGATGCCCGAATTACCCGAGGTTGAGATCACCCGGCGGGGCCTTGCCCCGTGGCTGGAGGGCAGGCGAATCGCGCAGGTTGTGGTCCGGGTGCCAAAACTGCGGTGGCCCGTTCCTGCCGAATTCGCCCAGCGCCTCGCTGGCGCCCGGGTGACAGCCCTGGACCGCCGCGCCAAGTGGCTCCTGCTGCGCACAGACCGGGGCACTGGCCTGCTCCACTTGGGCATGACCGGCAGTTTCCGGGTCCTGCGGCAGGAGCAACCGCCCGCTCGCCACGATCACCTGGATCTCGTTACGGATGCCGGTGTGACGATTCGCTTCAACGACCCGCGGCGCTTTGGCTCAGTCCTGTGGACGGAGGAGGACCCGGCCTTCCACCCGCTGATCGCGCCCCTGGGCCCGGAACCCCTGAGCGACGAGTTCAGCGGTGACTATCTCTTTCGGCGCAGCCGAAAGCGCGGGATTGCCATCAAGCCCCACGTGATGAACGCGCATATCGTCGTGGGCGTCGGCAACATTTACGCCAGCGAGGCCCTTTACCGGGCCGGCATTCATCCTGCCCGGGCCGCGGGGCGCGTCGCGCTGCCGCGGATCGAGGCGCTGGTCGCCGCGATCAAGGCGGTGCTGACGGAGTCCATACGGGTGGGCGGGACCACCTTGCGCGACTTCTACGACGGCGACGGCCAGCCGGGCTATTTCGGCCAGCACCTCCGTGTCTACGACCGGGCCGGCAGACCCTGCGGCGTCTGCGGCACCGCCCTGAAGCAGGTTGTGCTGGGCCAGCGCTCCAGCTACTTCTGCCCCCGCTGCCAGCGCTAGAAAGGTACCGGACCTTAGTTGTTTAAATTCTTTAGTTGTTTGCCGGATCCCCACGAACAACTAAAGAATTTAAACAACTAAGGTCCGGTACCTTCTCGTAAGCAACTAAGGTCCGGTACCTTCTCGGCTTAATAGACAGTGACGTCGCCGCCGCCGCGGGGGTCTGAGGCCGCTTCGACCCGGCCGGTAGCCCGATCCCAGGTGACGACCTGCATGTTGCCGTAGCTCCGGGTGCTCAGCTCCAGCTTGTGTCCCTTCGCTTCGAGACCCGCCTGCTCCTCGGGTGTGAGGGCCCCTTCCTCGTAGACCACCACATCCGGAAAATACTGGTGGTGGTAGCGCTTCAGCGCCACCATCTGCCGGGCATCCGCCCCGTCCGCCCATGCCTGTGCGGCAATGAGCACCATGCTGATGATACGGCTGCCACCCGGAGTGCCCAGGATCGCGAAACCCCGCTCGCTCTCCAGAAAGGTCGGCGACATGCTGGAGAGCATGCGCTTTCCCGGCGCGATCGAGTTGGCTTCGGCCCCGATCAGATTGAAGCCGTTGGCTACGCCAGTCTTGATAGAGAAGTCATCCATCTCGTTATTCAGGATGACGCCGGTACCGGGCGCAATGAACGCCGAACCAAACCACGTATTGATGCTCATCGTCCCCGCAACGCGGTTGCCGCGCCGGTCGAGTACCGAGAAGTGCGTGGTATTGGTCCCCTCGCCTGTTTCAGGCAGGAGCCCGGACAGCTGAAGGCTCGGAGTAGCGCGGTCAAGCAGGATCGATGTGCGCTGGCCTGCTGCGTAGAAGGGACTCAGCAGGCGGTCCAGGGGCATGGTGACGAAGGCCGGGTCGCCGAGATAGATGGCGCGATCACGATAAGCACGGCGCATCGCCTCGATGGTCAGATGTTTCTGGTCAACGGATGCGAGGCCGCCGAACTCGTAGCCAACGAGAATATTGAAGACGTTGGCAAAGGCGACACCACCGGAGGAAGGCGGTGGCGCTGACACGATGGTCATGCCCCGATACCCGGTCCGGAGCGGCTGCCGTTCGATTACTGTGTAACGTGCCAGATCATCCAGGGTCCAGATGCCGCCCGCCGCGCGTACGCCGTCCACGAGCTGCTGCGCTACCGGACCGCCGTAGAAGCCGGCACTGCCGTCCACCGCCAGCCGCCGCAGGGTGCGCGCAAGATCCGGAAAGCGCAGCACGTCGCCAGCGACTACTGGCTTGCCGCCGGACAGATAGATCGCGGCAAAGGCTGGCGAATTGCGCGCATCCGCCGCGCGAAACCTGAGGCCCAGCTCCATGGCGCGCGTGACCTCGACGCCCTCTTCCGCGTAGCGGATGGCGGGCGCAAGCGTCTTTGCCAGCGGCAGGCGGCCGTAATGGCGCGCGAGATGCACGAGGCCGGCCGGCTCGCCAGGAATGCCAGCAGCGAGGGGACCGTTGAGCGTGGCCCCGGCCCGCGGCTGGCCCTGCGCATCCAGGTACATGTCGTGGCTGGCCCCGCCGGGCGCGACCTCCCGCGCATCCAGCAAGGTCTGCTTGCCACTCCTTGCCTCGTGCAGCAACCAGAATGCGCCACCCCCCAGACCGGAAGCCGTCGGCTCTACCACTGCCAGTGCGGCACTGATCGCCACGGCAGCGTCGAAGGCGTTGCCGCCTGCCGCGAGAATGTCCTCTCCAGCCTTGGTTGCCAGCGGGTGGGCCGTGGCAATGCCGGCCTGCGCTAGTGCGCGCGGCGCCTTCGCCGCAACTGGCACGGCCCAGACCAGGGCCACGAGCAGCAGGCACAGACGACGCGAAAGGAGCATGGCAGGAGCGGCAGGTAGCGCGGGTCAGAGGCCGAGTTCGGCGCGCTTGCCGGCCAGGGCCGCGGCGACGACCGGCGGGACGAAGGGCGAAATGTCGCCACCCAGCACGCCGATCTCCCGGACGAAGGTGGAGGAGACGAAGGTGTACTCCTCCGCCGGCGTAAGAAAGATGGTTTCCACCTCGGAGCGCAAGTGCCGGTTCATCGTCGCCAACTGGAATTCGTACTCGAAGTCCGACACGGCGCGCAGACCACGAATGATCACCCTGAGCCCATGGTGGCGGACGTAATCAACCGTCAGGCCAGCGTAGCCATCCACGGTGATGTTCGGCGCGTCGGCGAGCGCGATTCGGGCCATGCCGATGCGCTCCTCCAGAGTGAACATGGGGGTCTTGTTGGGACTGGCCGCTACCGCTACGACCACCCGGTCGAACAGTTTTGCCGCCCGGCGTACCAGGTCCAGGTGGCCGTTGGTGACGGGGTCGAAAGTCCCCGGGTACATGGCGCCGACACTCACGGTTGCGGACTCCTGGCGTTGGCCAGTGCATAGCGCACGTCACCGGCCTGGGACTCACGGTGCCATTGCCAGCCCTGAGGCAGTTCCGGCAGCGACTTACTGCGGCTCGTTTCGAGATATACCCAAGCTTGCGCGGCGAGCCAGCCGCGCGCGAGGAGTGTACACAAGTCAGCCAGATTGTCTGCCGCGTAGGGCGGGTCGAGAAAGACCACATCGAAGGTGGCGACGGGGGGCGTCTTGAGCCAGCGCTTTGCGTCCGTGGCTAACACCCGGCCCTTGCCCAGTGGCGGGCCCAGCGGCGAGCCCAGCGTCTCCTGCGCACCCAGGCGCAGGAGCATGGCCTCGAGCGCGGCAGCGGCGCGCGGGTCCCGTTCAACGAACCAGCTCTCCGCAGCACCCCGGGACAGCGCCTCGAGGCCGAGTACGCCGGTCCCCGCGTAGAGATCGAGACACCGCGCGCCGGGCAGCAGGGGCATGAGCCAGTTGAACACGGTCTCGCGAACGCGGTCGGGCGTGGGCCGCAACTCAACGCCGGTAACTATCTCGACCCGTCGGCCACGCCAGGCCCCGCCGATGATCCGGACACTGCCCATTGGGCCTTGCCTGCCTGAGGAGGTTTGTCTGCGCGGCACCCCTGAAGTTTAGCTAACATGCCCGTATGCCAGCGAACACGAATTCCGGGAACAGCTCCCGGCCGGGCTTTTTCGCTCGCCTGAAAGAGCGACTGCTCGGACCAGAACCCGGGATAGAGCCGGACTCCGCGAAAGCGAGCGGGCAAACGGCAGCGTCGACGCTTTCGAGTCCAGCGCGTTTTCGCCTGGATGCTGCGCTGGACTGGCTTGTCGGCCGGAAGATTGACGGGCAGACGGTCGAGGAGCTGGAGGCACACCTGCTCGAGGCCGACGTGAGCCAGACGACGGCGACGGACCTCATTCGCCGGGTGCAGCGGCTGAGCGCTGGCCGGAGCGTGGCCACGATTGACGACGCCCGCCAACTGCTCCGTGAGGCGCTGACGGAAGTCCTGGAACCGCGGGCAGAGCCGCTGGTGATACCGGCGACCCCCCGGCCCTTCGTGATCCTTATGGTCGGGGTCAACGGTTCCGGGAAGACGACCACGATTGGCAAGCTGGCGCGGCGCCTGAAGGATGATGGGCTCAAGGTCATGCTGGCTGCCGGCGATACGTTTCGGGCGGCGGCGATTGAGCAGCTGCAGATCTGGGGGGAACGCAATGGGGTGCCCGTCATCGCCCAGCAGGTCGGCGCGGATCCGGCTGCGGTGGTCTTTGACGCCTTTGAAGCGGCCCGCGCACGGGGTTACGACGTCTTGCTGGCGGATACTGCGGGACGGCTGCAGAACAAGGCACACCTGATGCAGGAACTGCAGAAGGTAGTCAGAGTCCTTCGCAGACTCGACCCGACGGCTCCCCACGAAACCATGATCGTGCTCGACGCCAGCCTGGGCCAGAATGCCGTTGCCCAGGCCAAGCAGTTTCATGAAGCCATAGGCCTTACCGGCATCACCATGACCAAGCTTGATGCGGGCGGCAAGGGTGGCGTACTGCTCACTCTCGCTGGCGAACTCAGGGTACCGGTGCGTTTTATCGGCATCGGCGAGCAGGCAGCGGACCTGGACGTTTTCGACGCCGGGGAGTTTGCGGCGGCACTCACCGGAACCCTGCCGAAGCTTGCGGCACGGAAAACATGAGCAGGATATGATTCGCTTCGACAACGTCACCAAGCGCTACGACGGCGCCCGGGAGGCCCTGAAAGGCGTCTCACTGCATGTGGAAGCAGGCGAGCTCGCCTTCCTGACCGGGCGTTCTGGCGCTGGCAAGAGCACGGTGCTGAAGCTCATCGCCCTGATCGAGCATCCCACCCGGGGCACCGTGACGGTGGACGGCCGCAACCTCGGCAAACTGAAGGACAGGGAGATCCCAGGCTTCCGGCAGCAGATCGGGATGGTCTTTCAGGACAACAAACTTCTCGCTGATCGCAGCGCCTACGAGAACGTCGCGTTACCACTCATTATCAACGGCACGGGACAGCGGGAGATTGGTCGGCGCGTCCGGGCGGCACTGGATCAGGTCGGCCTGCTCGACCGGGAGCGCTACCCGCCGCGGACCTTGTCTGCCGGGGAGCAGCAGCGCCTGGGCATTGCCCGGGCCATTGTCAGCCGCCCCAAAGTCCTCGTCGCCGACGAGCCCACCGGCAACCTGGATCCGGACCTGGCACTGGAAGTGATGGCACTGTTCAAACGGCTCAATGAAGTCGGGACGACCATGCTGATCGCCAGTCACGATCTGCATCTGGTCGAGCACTTTGGCGCGCGGCGTATCACCCTGACCGGCGGTCAGGTGCTGGACGTTACGGCGGCGCCATTGACCGCAAGCACGGGAGCAGTAAGCCCATGAGTCTTTCCAGTTGGCTCACCCGGCACGCCCAGAACGCCGTCGGTGCCCTCGGCACGCTGTCACGGAATCCGGTGGCGACGGCACTGACCATCACCGTGATCGGTATCGCACTCGCTCTGCCGGCAGCGCTGGGTGTCCTGGTGCAGTCGGGCCGTGCACTGGCCGGTGGTTGGGCGGACGTGCGGGATTTTTCTGTGTACCTGGCGCCGGGCATCGCGCTGGGGAGGGCGGAAGCTCTTGCGCGCGAGCTCCGCGTCAACCCCGGGGTGGAGTCGGTACGAGTCATCTCCGCCGACATCGCTGTGACAGAGCTCAGCAAGGACCCGGGCTTCGCGGGTGCCCTGCTAGCACTGGAGGCCAACCCTTTGCCCCACACCCTGGTAGTCCGGCCGCTGGTGTCGATGGACAGCGCTGCGCTCGAGAAGCTCGGGGCGGAAGTCCAGAAGGCGAACGGCGTGGATCTGGTGAAACTGGATCTCGAATGGGCCAAGCGCCTCAGCGCAGTACTCGACTTCCTGCGCCGGCTTGGCCTCATCACGGGGGGCCTCCTTATAGCCGCTGTCGTGGTCGTGGTCGGCAATACGATTCGCCTGGATATCCAGAATCGTTCCGCAGAGATCGAGGTCGCCAAACTGCTGGGGGCCACGGACGCTTTCGTGCGCAGGCCCTTTCTGTACCTCGGGCTCTGGTACGGCCTGCTCGGCGGGTTGGTGGCCATGCTGATCCTCCTGATTGGCCTCTGGGCTCTGGGGGGGTCGATCGCGCGGCTGGCCGGGCTTTACGGGAGCAACTTCGAGCTGGGCGGCGCCACTGGGAGTAGCCTCCTGGCGGTGCTGGCGGGGGGCGTGCTGGCCGGCTGGGGCGGCGCCTGGACGGCCGTGGCGCGCCATCTTGCTGCGATACAGCCTAAGATCGCCTAGGCCCTGCCCGGAACTGATCCGGTGGTTAGCACTCTAAGTGGTCGAGTGCTAGGATGGGTCTCAGGAGGTTAGTCATGAGTACTGCTGCTCTGGTTACCAGGCCGTCTTTGAGCCTTTTTGAGCTGGCTTTGGCCGGCCCCGTGGGCAGTCTGGACGCCTATATCTCGGCCGTTCGTCAAGTGCCAGTTCTGAGCCAGGCCGACGAGGCGGCTCTCGCTCGGCGGCTGAGGGGCAACAACGACCTGGATGCGGCCAGAGACCTCGTGCTGTCCCAGCTCCGCTTCGTCGTGCACATCGCCCGGGGTTACATGGGCTATGGGCTACCGCTGGGCGATCTGGTCCAGGAAGGCAATGTGGGCCTGATGAAGGCCGTAAAGCGTTTCGACCCCGAAGTGGGCGTGCGCCTGGTGTCTTTCGCCGTGCACTGGATTCGCGCTGAGATTCACGACTACGTGCTGCGCAACTGGCGGCTGGTAAAGATCGCCACCACCAAGGCCCAGCGCAAACTTTTTTTCAATCTGCGCCGCTCCAAGCAGCACCTGGGCTGGCTTTCTCTGGCCGAGCGCGAAGTGATCGCCAAAGACCTGGGCGTTACGGCCCAGGAAGTGGGCGAGATGGAACAGCGGCTATCCGGTCAGGACGTGACCTTCGATCCCACGCCCGACGCCGAGGACGAAACATCCTTCGCGCCCGCGATGTACCTGACCGCCGAAGGCAGCAACCCAGCCGACATCCTGGAGGCGGACGACTTTCGGGCTCAGGGCGCTGATCGCCTGCACGCGGCCCTCGATGGCCTGGATGCGCGCAGCCGGGAAATTCTCGAAGCCCGCTGGCTGGCAGAGAAGAAGACCACTTTACAGGTCCTGGCAAAGCGCCACGGCGTCTCGGCCGAGCGCATTCGCCAGATTGAGCAGAACGCCCTCAAAACCCTCCGCGCTGCCGTCTGATTGAAAGGTACCGGACCTTAGTTATTTCCTTTGTTTAGTTGTTGCAGTTGCAACAACTAAACAAAGGAAATAACTAAGGTCCGGTACCTTTTTGCTGTTATTGCGTAACCGGGACCAGGGTGATTTCCACACGCCGGTTCTGCTGACGCCCCTCGGTCGTGTCGTTGCTCGCAATCGGGCGTGCCTCGCCGTAACCCGTGGTGACCAGTCGCTGGGCATTGATGCCCTGGGCAGCGAGATAGGAACTCACGCTCCCTGCCCGGCGCTGGGACAACTCCATATTCTTGTCCTCAGGGCCTGTGCTGTCGGCATGGCCCGCAACATCCACGATGGTCTTGTCAAACTCCTTCAGGACGATGCCCACGGAATTCAGCACCGGATAGAACCCGGCGTTGATGTCTGCACTGTTCGTCTGAAAGGTGACGTTACCCGGCATATTCAGAATGATGTTGTTGCCGCTCCGGGTGACGCTGACTCCCGTGCCCTGGAGTTGCGCACGCAGCTTCGCTTCCTGGCGGTCCATGTAGTTGCCCACCGCACCGCCGGTAAGGCCGCCCGCGCCGCCGAGAATCAGCGCCCGCTTCTTGCGTTCAGCCGAGCTGTCGCCGGTGAGAAGGCCGATAGCCACTCCCACCCCGGCGCCGATCGCGGCGCCCTTGGTGGTCTTGTTCACCTCCTGCCCGCCTGTGTAGGGGTCGGTCGTCACGCAACCAGTCACCAGCACACAGGTGCCCAGCACCAGGGCGGCGATACTTCCGCTTGTCCGCTTACTCATTCAATGCTCCTTCGATCAACAGGCCACAGCCGGCAGCTTTATGGCAGAAACTGCCCCATGCAGCAACGCAGGCGCTAACAAAAACAGGATATGCCGCGCTCACCGGCTCGAGACACAAGGCTTGCCGCCACGCCCTGAACGGGGTATGAACTTGGCTGTGAGGACCCAGGCCGCCCAGCTGCTGGCCGAGTATTCGGCAGATCATCAAAACCCCTTCAACCGGCGGATGCACAGCATTTGCGTGCCGCTGATTGCCATCGCGCTCATTGCCCTGCTCTGGTCGATCCCCTTCCCGGACGCCTGGGTTGCCGCAGCCCCCTGGCTGAACTTCGGCACGCTGGCGCTGGCTGGCCTTTGTGTCTATTACCTGGCCCTCGCGCCCCGCCTTGGCGTCGGCATGCTGCTCGTCGCTCTGGCCGTGGTCCCGCTGGTTGCCGCTACGGACCAGCTTGCAGTGCCGCTCTGGCTGACCGCCCTGCTCGTGTTCACGGTCGGCTGGATTGGCCAGTTCGTCGGCCACTACGTCGAAGGCCGCCGGCCGTCCTTCTTCCGGGACGTGCGCTTTCTCCTCATCGGTCCGCTCTGGGTGTTGGCCAAGCTCTACGCTGCCCTCGGCATCCGCGCCTAGCTTGACCACTGACCCCTATAGCCACCGGGCGATCTGGGCGATTGCCCTGCCGATGATCATCTCCTCGGTTTCGGTACCCCTCGTCGGGCTCGTGGGGACGGGTGTGCTCGGCAATCTGGATGATGCAATCTACCTCGCCGCCGTCGCCGCGGCAGCCCAGGTGTTCAGCATCCTGTTCGTTGGCCTCAACTTTCTGCGCATGGGCACCACTGGCATCACGGCTCAGGCGCACGGGTCGTTCGCGCTGGATGCCCGGGCCAGCACCGCGATTCGTCAGTCACTGGGCGAGGCGGTCATCATTGCGGTGGCGCTTGGGGCCGCGATGATTCTCCTGCAGGTACCGATCCGGAACGCAGCGTTCAGCATCATCGGGGCAGAGCCTGAGGTCACAAGCTACGCCTACCAGTACTTTGACATCCGGGTCTGGAGTGCTCCAGCAACCCTCTTCAACTTTGTTGCACTGGGCTGGCTGCTGGGGATGCAGAACGGTCGCGGCCCTCTGGCCATCACGCTGGCCATCAACCTCACCAACGTGACCCTTGATCTCTGGTTCGTGCTCGGCCTTGGGCTAAAGGTGCGGGGCGTGGCGGCAGGCGCAGTGCTGGCCGAGTTCGCCGGCGCTGCCGTGGCCACCTGGCTGCTACTGCGCGAGCTGCGGCGCTATCCCGGCAGCTGGTCCGGTACCCGGCTACTGGATCTGCAGTCCTACCGTGCCCTGCTAAAAATCAACGGCAATCTGTTCATCCGCACACTGGCCCTCATGTTCACGTTTGCCTTCGTTACCGTGCAGGGCGCGCGTCTGGGCACAGTGTTTCTGGCCGCCAATGCACTGCTGATGAACTTCCAGTGGCTGACGGCTTACGCACTCGATGGGATTGCCAATGCCGCGGAGGCACTGGTGGGCAAGTCGGTCGGCGCCCGGGACAGGGACGGCATGCTGCGCGCGGTTCGCCGGACACTGGTCTGGTCCCTGGGTTTTGCTGTGCTCTTCAGCCTGTTGTTCTGGCTCGCCGGACCCGCGGTCGTCCGTATCCTCACCAGCCTGCCCGAGGTCCGTGCCACCGCTCTCGAGTACCTGCCCTGGCTGATCGTCCTGCCGCTGGTCTCGGTCTGGAGCTTCTTCTACGATGGCGTTTACGTCGGCGCCACGCTCAGCCGCGAGATGCGTGTGGTGATGAGCTCTGCGGCATTCCTTGTATTTCTGCCCGTCTGGTTTGTGACACGGGACCTGGGCAATCACGGGTTGTGGCTGGCTTTCACTGCCTTCATGATCCTCCGTGGCCTCGGCATGCACCTGTGGTTCAATCGACTCAAGGACACGCTGATAACTGCTCCAACGATTTCTGCTACGAGCCGCCCGACATGACCGACAGGAAAGCCGCGATCGACAATCCCTGGCAAACCCTGTCCACCCGGCTCGAGTTTGAAAACCCCTGGTTTGCCATCACCACCCACGACACGGTCGCGCCCGATGGCAGCTGTCCGCGCTATGGCAAGATCAGCTTCAAGAATCGCGCCGTCGCCATTCTTCCCCTGGACGACAGCCAGCACACCTGGCTCGTTGGCCAGTGGCGCTTTCCCTTTGGCGAGTACTCCTGGGAACTGCCGATGGGCGGCGCGCCCAGGGACGAGCCGCTGGAAGCTGCTGCGCTTCGGGAGCTCAAGGAAGAAACGGGCCTCACCAGCACCCGGCTCACGCTTCTCCTGAAGACGCACACCTCCAATTCGGTTACCGACGAAGAGGGCTATGTGTTTCTCGCGGAGGGGCTCACACCCGGCACCCCCGAGTTCGGCGAAACCGAGCAGCTGGAGATCCGCCGGCTGCCTTTCAGCGAGGCACTCGCCATGGTCATGGACGGGCGCATCACTGACGGCATCAGCATGGCGGGCATCCTGAAACTGGCCCGGATCCTGGGGGTGTAATGGGGACATGCCTCATTTCTCGACCTCAAATGAGGCATGTCCCCATTGCCCACGGGTAGAATGTCGTCATGGCCACCCAGACCCAGCGCAAGAAAGTCGGCCGCAAGACTGTCCGCAAGAGCGGTAGTGGTCCGATCGTGGGCGTGGTCATGGGGTCAGATTCCGACTGGCCTACGCTGCGGGCTGCCGCGGAGATTCTGCAGGAGTTCGGCGTACCCTTTGAGAAGCGCGTCGTCTCCGCCCACCGCACTCCCCAGATGATGTTTGACTACGCGGAGTCGGCCCGGGACCGGGGCCTGAAACTGATCATTGCCGGGGCCGGCGGCGCTGCCCATCTGCCCGGCATGCTGGCGGCCAAGACGACCCTGCCGGTGCTGGGTGTGCCCGTCCAGACGAAGGCCCTCGCGGGCCAGGATTCCCTGCTGTCGATCGTGCAGATGCCGAGGGGTGTGCCGGTGGCCACGTTCGCCATCGGCGAGGCGGGCGCCGCCAACGCCGCGCTCTTCGCCGTCGCCGTACTCGCCGCTGAGTACCCGACCCTCACCCACAAACTCGCTGCGTTTCGCAGCCGGCAGACGAAGGCCGTCATGGCCATGAAGCTCGCAGACTGAATGCCCGCTGCGGTGGCCGTAGACGCGCCGACGCCGATTCTCGCCCCCGCCATCCTGGGCCTGTTGGGCGGCGGACAGCTCGGCCGGTTCTTCGTGCAGGCGGCCCACGATCTCGGTTACAGGGTCTGGGTGCTGGACCCGGACCCGTCGAGTCCGGCCGGCCGGATCGCCGACCGGCATCTCGCGGCGGACTATGCCGATCGCGTGGCCCTGGATGCGCTTGCCCTGGGCTGCGCGGCGGTCACCACAGAATTCGAGAACGTCCCGGCAGCCTCCCTGGAGTACCTGGCCCGCGCGCTTCGCGTGCGCCCATCCGCCGCTGCGGTCGCCGTGTGCCAGGACCGGATCGCCGAAAAGACGTTCCTGCGCGACCAGCAACTCCCCCACGGACCCTTCGCGGTGATGCGCAGTGAGAGAGACCTGACCACGGCTCCCGCGACGCTGTTTCCCGGCGTACTGAAGGTTGCCCGCTTCGGCTATGACGGCAAAGGCCAGGCCCGGGTGGTCACGCGGGACGAGGCGCTGGCGGCCTGGCACAGTCTCGGCGGCGAGGCCTGCGTGCTGGAGTCGCTCCTGCCCCTGGACTGCGAGGTGTCCGTGGTCCTGGCCCGGGACGCGACGGGGTCGGCCGCCTGCTTTCCCGTCGCCGAGAACAGCCACCGGCGGGGCATCCTCGATGTGTCCATCGTGCCGGCGCGCATCAGCCCCGCACTCGCCGAAGCCGCCCGCCAGTGCGCCCTGCAGATCGCGGCGGCGCTGGGCTACGTCGGCACCCTGGGCGTGGAGTTCTTCATCAGCGGCGGCGCGCTCTATGTCAATGAAATGGCGCCGCGGCCCCACAACAGCGGCCACTACACGCTGGACGCCTGCGCCACCAGCCAGTACGAGCAGCAGGTGCGGGCGCTCTGTGGCCTGCCGCTGGGCGGTACAGCGCTCGTCAGCCCGGCCGTCATGGTGAACCTGCTGGGCGACCTCTGGTCGGCGGGCGAACCGCAGTGGGCCCGGCTGCTGTCCCTCCCCAACCTGCGCCTGCATCTGTACGGCAAGCACGAGGCACGGCCGGGCCGAAAAATGGGACACTTCACCGTTCTGGGTCCGGACCAGGCGCAGGTGGTGGCCACCGCGCTGAATGCCCGGGCGGCCATCGGGATTCGTGACTAAGGGAAACATCAACGCCATGAAGCACATCGTCACCGCCGTCGCACTGCTGCTGTCCGTCACGGGGGTCAACGCGGTAGCCGCCGACGGCACCGAAGCGGGCGCCAACCTGCGGGTCGTTGCCACCAACGTGAAGTCGGACAAGGGCCGTCTGTTTGTCTGGGTCTACGACAAAAAAGACGACTGGCTGAGTGACCGGTACCGGACCCAGAAGAGCGTGGTGATCGCCGGCAACCGCGTGAACGACTCGGTTACCCTGGAGCTGCTGCTGCCGGAGGGCGAGTACGCCCTCTCGATTTTTCAGGACGTGAATGACAACGGCAAGCTCGAGAGCAACTTCATCGGGCTGCCCAAGGAACCTGCCGGCTTGTCCAACAACCTGCGCCCCAAGTTCGGCCCGCCGAAATACAAGAACGCGGCGTTTGCGGTGACCGTGGGCACGGTCGTCGAACAAAAGATTGAGCTCCAGTAGGAGCGCCTCAAGGCGCGATCGATATTGATCGCGCCGGTCGGCGCTCCTACACTCGCGCTATGACCGACCCCGACATCCGCCGCGTCCTCGACTTCTGGTTTCAGCCGGGGACGATGGACCAGCCGACGATCGACAGCCGGATGGACCGGTGGTTCACGGCCGATGCCGTCACCGACGCCGTGATCCGCACCGAGTTCGGGCCGCTGGTGGACAGGGCGTCGAAGGGGGAACTGGATTCCTGGACGGGCACGCCCGAGGGCCGACTGGCGCTGATCCTGCTGCTGGACCAGTTCCGGCGCAGCATCTACCGGGGCACCGCCAAGGCATTTTCCCGAGACCCCCACGCGCTGAAGCTCTGTGTCGAGGGCGCGATGAAGGGGGACTACAAGACGCTTAGCCCGTTCCAGCAGGCCTTCTACTTCATGCCCCTGCAGCACGCAGAGTCACTGAAGATCCAGGCGCGGTCGGTGAAGATCTACGAGGGGCTGGTGAGTGGTGTGTCCGACACGCTGAAGGCAACCTTTGCCACCTTCGCCCAGTTCGCGGAACTGCACCACGATATCGTGGAGTCGTTCGGGCGCTTCCCGCATCGGAACAAAACCCTCGGCCGGCCGAATACCCCTGAGGAAGCGGAGTATCTCGGCGCCGGAGCGCCTGCCTTCGGCCAATAGATCGTCCTGCCCACTGGAGGAGTTGCCATGCACTACACCGCACCCCGCCGGGTCGCCATCATTGGTGGCCGGCGCATACCCTTTTGCCGCGCCAATACGAACTACGTGCACCAGTCCAACCAGGACCTGATGACGGCCACCCTCCAGGCCGTTGTCGACGCGTTCAAACTCAATGGCGAGCGCCTCGGCGATGTGGCCCTGGGCGCCGTCATGAAGCACTCCCGGGACTGGAACCTGGCCCGGGAATGCGTGCTGGGCACGACGCTGGCTCCCGAGACCCCGGCCTTCGACCTGCAGCGGGCCTGCGGCACCAGCCTGGAAGCGGCGATTCTGCTCGGCAACAAGATTGCGCTGGGCCAGATCGATTCAGGAATTGCGGCCGGGACAGACACGATCAGCGACGTGCCGATTGTTTATCCGGACGAATACGTCGAGGTGCTGCTGGCGAGCGCCCGGGGCCGTAGTTTCGGCGCGCGGCTGAAGCCCTGGCTGGGACTGCGCCCCGCCATGTTCAAGCCGGTGGCGCCCGGCGTGAACGAACCGCGCACGAAGCTGTCGATGGGCCAGAGCACAGAGATCACGGCGAAGCAGTGGAGCATCACCCGGGCCGACCAGGATCAGCTGGCGCTGGAATCACACCAGAAGGCGGCCAGAGCCTACGACGAGGGCTTCTACAAGACTCTGGTCGTGCCGTTCCAGGGTGCGAAGGAAGACAACAACATCCGGCGGGACTCGTCGCTGGAGCGGCTGGCAAAGCTAAAGCCCGTTTTCGACCGGGGCGCGGCTGGCACGATGACCGCTGGCAACAGCACGCCGCTGACCGACGGCGCGGCGGCGGTTCTGCTGGCCTCGGAAGACTGGGCGAAAAGCCGCGGACTGCCGATCCAGGCCTACCTGCGCTACGGCAAGGTGGCCGCTGTGGACTTCGTAAGAACAGAAGGGTTGCTGCTGGCGCCGGCCTATGCCGTTTCGGCAATGCTGCATGACGCCGGCCTGGGACTGCAGGACTTCGATTTCTACGAGATTCACGAGGCGTTTGCCGCCCAGACGCTGGCCACGCTGAAGGCCTGGGAGTCACCGGAGTTTTGCCGGGACAAGCTGGGGCGCAATCAGCCACTGGGGAAGATCGATCGGGCGAAGATGAATCTGAAGGGCGGAAGCATTGCGATCGGGCATCCGTTTGCGGCGACCGGCGCACGGATCGTGGCGTCGCTGGCGACGTTGCTGGAGCAGCGAGGCTCGGGCCGGGGATTGATTTCGATTTGTACGGCGGGGGGGATGGGGGTTACGGCGATTCTGGAGCGGTAGTCCGGCACCACCCGACCGCTCAGTAACCTGACGAAAGCGTTGCTTTCGCAGGGAGCCAACTGTAACCTTAGTCGTTACAGTTGGCTGATGATCAAGAGTTTCAGGCACAAAGGCCTCGAACGCTTCTTTGCGACGGGTTCAACTGCATTGATCCGACCCGCTCACGCGCCGAAGTTGCGGATCGTCCTGGCGCGGCTTGACGCTGCGAGGGCCCCTTTCGACCTACAGCTCCCTGGCCTGCGGCCTCATCAACTGACTGGGGGAAGGTCGGGTACCTGGTCCGTCCGGATCAGTGGCAATTGGCGGGTTACCTTTGCGTTCGAAGGCAAGGACGCCGTTGCGGTCGACTACGAGGACTATCACCAGGGATCCGATGAGTATGAAAGCGATGCATAACCCACCACATCCCGGAGAGGTCCTGCGGGCGCTCTGCTTTGAGCCCCTCGGCTTGACGGTAACCGATGCAGCGGCAGCACTCGGTGTAGCTCGCAAGACGCTCTCGGCCATTCTGAACGGTCGGGCGGGCATCACTGCGGAGATGGCCCTCCGCCTTGCCAAAGCGTTTAACACCACGCCGGAGAGCTGGTTGCATCACCAGATCCAGCACGACCTGTGGCTGGTCAGGCGTTCGAGGAAAACCTTAAGGGTCAGGAAGCTCGTTGCCTGATGGGAGTCAGCTGAATCAGCCACTCCCTGCCCGCCGTACAAGTTGTGGGTTGTGTCCGCCGCCTGACAGAACTGCCCCGGGATTAGGTGAAGTATCGCTTCCACGGACACGGCAAGCAGATACCCAACGACACCTCAACCCAGGAGCACGACCATGACATCCAACCAGCACAACATCATCAGCAGCGGATTCCGGGGCCTCGTTTGCGCCGGACTGGCCACCCTCATCACGGCGTCCCTTTCCTGGACGTTCGTGGTCTCCACAGACACCCTGCAGTGGATGGGGCGCGGCGCGGCGAATCCCCCGGAGATGGCAGGACTCGTCAGCCCCCGCGGGACCAGCCGGGCGGTCGCCTGAGGGGGCTGATCTCAGTACGAGGCAGATTGTCTTTCCATGACAAACGTCTTCTAAGGGCGAGGTTCTTCGCCCTTAGAGGCTGGTAAATGACGCTAGCAATGAACTACATATGGAACACCACCGATGTATACGGTCCTGTGGCAGTGGGTATTCCATGGCGGATGCATGGTCCTAATTTTTCCCGGCGGATTGGGATCATCTTTCTTAAAGGCATAAATCTCCACAGTCTGCAGCGTTGCCTTATCAATTTCCTCGTCGAGATACTCCTTGGCTGATTTTCCGTTTAGGAAGGGCGTTATGTCCTGAGGGCCCGACCAGTACCGTTGGCCGTTACTGGGATCGGTCGAGACGCCTTCCACGGTAGGGGACTGGCCATCGTTGTAGTAGGTGATGCGGTAGCTGTCACCGGGCTTTGGTGGCTCTACCGCAACCGATGTGACACTTGCACTCGGGGATGGATTCGAAGTTGGCGCAATTGGATGAGCGCCGATGAATTGAGTCCCGGCAATATACAAAGTCGAAAGGCTCAGCGTTACTAGTAAGGCAGCTCGTGCGTTCATGTAGGGTCCTCGTTCTTTACCTTGGTTAAGTTCTAACGAACACAGGCACTCCACCCCAGTGCATTACAGCGCCAGGGTTATCTTGAATAACGCGAGCCTCTCCGGCGTCACGCGCGGGTTCTCAGGATCAATGTCCTGAAAGTCCCGCTGGTTATCGAACAGATTCTTTACCTCGACGCCAATCAGTCCCCATCGGTTGGGCAGCCGGTAGGTGACGCCTGCATCGACGATGCAGATTCGCGTATCCCCGCTGAACTCATTGAATGTGGAGTCATAGAATCGACCGCTCTGGTCGAGCCAGGTAGCGGTCACGCCCGCCGCAAACCCCGTGGGCGAAAAGACTCTGACTGAAAACGGCACGCGATTTGTAGTGACTTCGGTCACGTTGTAGGGAATTCCCGGAGGGTCTCGTTTCAGCTTCTGGTACTGGTAGCCAACCGAAGCCGCCAGGAAATCTGTCGGCGCCCAGTAGACGTACGTTCGCGCGTCGTACTCGCGGGCTGATTTGGTGACTGTCAGAAGCTCGAAATCGGGTGGGGGTCCTTGTTGGAGAAAAGGAACATCAAGATCAGCACTGCTGAGGACGGCGCCCGCCATGAAGCTTTCGCTAAACTCGTGGTCGATTCCAATGCCATAACGCCAGGCATCCACACCTTCAGTATCGGCAAACAGCTGGTTAAATCCCGCCACCTGAGTTGGCTCAAGTGACAACGCAATATCCTGGCGGGAAAAGGCAAACTCGCGCAGGGTTCGGAAGGTTCCAGCGCGGAGTTCAGTTGTATCGTTCACAGTCCATCGCAACCCCAACTTCGGATACATGCGTTGCTTGTCTACCACGGTGGCCGAGAGCTCTTCGTAGGCGACACCGAGCGTCAGATCGAGACTATCGGTGACATCAATTTCTGCGTAGGTGTAGGCATTGATCAGATCGGGCGTGGCGCGAGTCACATCAGTGATCGAGATCTCAAACGGCGGATCCGGAAGCGGTACTGTGCTGACGGTCGTTGCGGTTGAATCGCTGTCGCGGTAACGAATCCCCACTACTGCATGCCAGCGGTCGGCGCGGAAGCCGTATTGCACTTCAGCGGACAGTCCGTCCAGGTCAGCGTCCTGGGCAAAGAAGGTACCAAAGGTGGTCTTCAGATCTGCCCACTGGTAGGAGGTCTGAATGAGTATTGTCGACTGGGGGCTCAAGTCATGGCGGAGGCCAAGGCGAACTGACTGGGTGTCCTCCTCCTGCCGCAGGTCACTGGAGAAATTGTCCCTGTCAAAGTAAAGCCGGAGGTCCCCCTGCTCGCGATGGGAGAAGCGACCTTCCGCAAGCAACGATGTCGAGGGCGACAATCGGTACTGGAAGAAGGTATTCACCAGATTCTGCTCAAGGTCGTTGTTGTCGCGAAAACCATCCGTCTCGAAGTGGTAGCCACCAAGGCTGAAGGAAAAGCGATCCTCGATCCCGGCAAGCACGGCATCCGCGCCAAATGTCCCGTTGCCACCGACTACCGCTGAGCTCTGGGCACTTAGGCCATTCCGGCTGAAGAGCGGATTGAACTCATTGAACGAGACGCTGCTGGGTCCGGCTGTGTCCAGGATGAAGAGATTGGCGTCGCCCAACTGGGGCTGGATGGGCGTCATGTTCAATGGCTGGAGCAACTGGGACTGCTGAAGTTCGTTTACGCGGGCAACTTCGTAGCGCGGGATTGAGGCATAGGAATCCGCAAGCAACCGGTGGCCCGAGTGGTCGCGCGGGTCGGCTTCCACGGCCTGCCAGCCCTTCCGAAGGGCTAACTCGTCGAATTCGAGGTCCTTGTAAATCCGGCCGACGGCCGCGCTGCGGGCGGCTAGATCTTCGTCCAGCAGCAACCGGGAACGGAAGACTGCCCGATTGTCATTCCGTTCGATGGAACCAACGACAGCTGCAAGCGCGCCGACCGGGTCGTTCGTTGTCTGCCTGCGGACTGCGTCGTAGAACCAGGGTGTGGGATCCAGTGGGTCCAGCTGCTTGGCCAGCTGGAACTGGGACGCCGCGAGCGGGTCACGCTTCTCGTCGAAGTAAGCCTTGCCCATGTAACTGCGCAGCAGGGAATTGGCGGGGTCGAGAATCACGGCAGTCTCAATCTGCTCGCGCCCGGCCTGCAAGCTCCCATCGCGGATCTTCGTCAACCCAAGTCCAAGCCTCGGCAACGGCGCATTTGGCTGCAGCCGGATAGCCTCATCAAAAATTGCCGCGGCCTCATCCAGCCGAATCTGCGTCAATCGAACAAATCCAAGAATCGTGTGCGCCAGCCCCAGCGTCGGTTCGGCAGCCACCGCCGCCTCTGCCTCCACCTCGCTACGCCTCACATCGCCGGTGGCGAGCCACAGCTCCGCCAGGCGGGCGCGCACCAGCGCGCTGCCCGGCTGGGCCTCCGCCGCAGCCTGCAAGTCGCCGATCGCCCCGGAAAGGTCCATCGTCGCCTGCCGGGCGTAGGAGCGGGCTAGGAGCGCAGCCGCAGAAGCCGGCGCCGCCGCAATCGCCTGGTCCGCCAGTGCGCTGGCGGCGGCGGTCTGGTTCCGGGTGACCGCAATCACCGACTGTCTCGCCAGGACTTCCCCACTGCCGGGCGCCAGCTCGAGCGCCCTGTTGAGATCGGCCTCAGCCCCGGTCACCTGCCCAACCACGAGCCGTTGCTCCGCGCGGCCAATGTAGAAGTCCGGGGTCTGTTGTGTGGCTGTCGGCTCCGCGTCAGCGGCCGGTAACGGACCCGCGCTCGTCGGCGGGAAGTACAGCGTCCAGACCACCGCGTCCCGGGGCCGCACCACCTTCTGCAGCACCGGTGCGCTGCCCGCTTTTGCCAGCACGCTCTCGCCGCTGCCTGCCGTGGCGGCGCCGCCTGGGTTCTGGACACTCACGCGGCCCTCGAAGACCAGTACGGTGGTGGAGTCGGCACTCACCTGCACGAGAAACTCCGTCCCCTCGATGCCCGCGTTCGCAAACGGCGTGATCACCCGCAACGCCCGGGGGTCGCGGCTGATGATGTGCACGGCGCCCTTCAGGATCTCGAGCCAGGTGCGCTTGTCGTCCTTCGGGGCCGCGAAGGTCACGACCGTGCCCTGGTCGAGGCGCACCACCGTCTGGTCCGGCAACTGCAAAGCTGCCCGGCTGAAGGCGCCGATCTCCAGCACGTCGCCCACGCAGAAGGTTTCGTTGAGGCCAACGCTGGCCTGCTGGAAGCCGGAAATCCGGCGGGTGCTCAACGTGCCCTGGTAGGAAATGAGGCGTGCCGCCCAGGGCTCACAGGTCGGTGCGGCCACCGAAGGTGGCGATTGGGCCTGCGCGAGACCACTCAAGGTCAGTGCGCTCAGAACGAGCAACCTGTGCAGGGAAAGGCGCGCACGCACCATCGGTGACCGTCCACAGCCCCAAGAGGGCCCACGAGACCGCACTCCGTCCGGCGCGAATCCCCACGATTCCACGCCAGCATTTTCTTTTTTGTTCCTACTTGGGAACGCCGCTGAGTCTACTCAGGCCTGCCGCAGCGCGCAATCTGCACGCCCCGGCCAAACCAGGCGTCACTTGGTCCCGATGCGGACGGCTCCGTTCTCGTAGCTGTCCGGTCCCCGTTCCCGGTACTGTGAACATAGCGCCACATAGAACTGCACGGCCCGGTCGTCCGGAGACTCGGTCAGCAGTGTGTCGAAAAGGTTTCCAGCACCAACCCAGTCGCCGCGCCGGAAGACGGCGAGTGCAGACTGAAAACGTTCGTACCGGGACAGCAAGGGCGCCGCGACAGAGCCCTCCAGCCCCAGCAGCTCGTGAATCACCAGCGGCGTGGTTTTCCCGGCCAGCAGGAAGGTCCCCAGCTCCCGCGTTACCAGGCCCGTTACATCGGCCAGCGTGTCGCCAGACACCAGAATGCGGGTGCCCAGCAGCTTGTTCAAACCCTCGACGCGGGAGGCGGTGTTCACGATGTCGCCGACGGCCCGGAAGTGCACGTGCTTCGCGCCGCCAATGTTGCCCAGGCGAATCGGCCCCGAGTGCAGGCCAATCCGCGTGGGCAACGGCTGGCGCCCAGGCACCTGATTAAAGCGCGTGACTGCCGCCGCAATCGCGAGGGCCCCGTGACACGCCCCGGCCCGCATCGCGGTGTTGGGCGTGGCGGCGGTCCAGATCGCCATCATCGAGTCACCCACCACGTCCGTCACAACGCCGCCGGCGTGCTCAACCTCGGCAAACAGCACCTCGTAGTAGTCGTTCATGAGCGCGGCCAGCTCGTCGGGTGTCAGTGTCTCAGCGAGCGAGGTGTACTGCTCGCCGTCGGTGGCAAGGCAAGTGCCATGCAGGAGCTGCGCATTGGCTTTCAGGTCACCGAGATTCTGCATGAGGCGTTCCACGGCCTCAGCCGGCAGGTACGAGCCCAGGGCCTGCAGCACGATCTGCTTCTGGGTCTGGGTCTGGCGGTACTGGGCGAGCAGCCCGAGGAGCAGGGCGATGGGCAGCTGGATCACCAGTGGCACCATCAGCGGGAGCCAGGTGTTGGTAGTGTCGAACACCCACCAGGCCCAGAGTACGTACATCGGCACGGCCAGCAGGCAGAACGCCACGGCGGTCAGCGGGGCCAGAAGGCGACAGAAGACTCCGGTGAGCAGGCCCCAGAGCCCGAGCACCAACAACTGTGGGCCGAAGGTCAGCGGCTTCACCGCCGTGCCATCCAGCATGTTGGCGACGGCAGTCGCCGCGATTTCGACGCCACTCAGGTCGAGGCCGCTGGCGTCGGAGTACACCGAGTAGAAGCCGTCCTTCTGCTCCGGCTGAAACTGCTCCGAGAAGCCCACGAGCACGATCTTGCCGAACATTCCCAACGATTCACCGCGCAACGCCTGACTGTAGGGCACCGTGATGATCGACCGGGGCGGGCCGTAGTAGTTGAGATAGCGCGCCTCGGCGCCTTGGTAGACCTCGAACAGCGAGCGCAGGCTGCCGGGCGCCAGGTCGGTGCTGGTCTTGAGTCGCAGGCCCCAGCGATTCTGGGTGGCGAAGGCCGCCTGGGGATTGTCGCGGAGGCAGGCCCGGGCGAGCCTTGCCAGCTCTACCACCCGGCGCGTCTCCAGCACGGATGCCTGCTCTCCGGGCAGCTCGCTGGCGATTACCGGGCACGCCCGGCGGAGATCCTGATACCAGCCGCCGGATTGCCGGAGCATCCAGGTCTGAAAGATGACGGTCGGAAAGGTCGGCACACCACCCGCACTGTCTTTGTAGGTCCAGAACTGGCTGACTTTTACCGGTACCACAGGCAGCGGAAACGGCGCCACGGCCAGCGCGCCCGCCGCCACCGCCTGAATGGGCGGCACCACCTGCTCGGCGGTGATAGCGAGGGTGCCATCCCCGGTGCTGCCCAGCGCAGTCTTTTTGAGATAAGCCGTCAGCACCACATTGCGGGCTGACTTCAGCGCGGCGCCCAGGCGCTCATCGCCCGCTGGCTCATCCGGGTCATCAAAGAGCACGTCGAAGGCAATCACCACCGCGCCTTCGGCAACCAGCCGGTCGATGAGTTCGGCATGAAAGGTTCGGGGCCACTTGGAGGGCTCATTGGGCAGCCCGAAGGCATCGCTCGAGACCTTGTCCAGACTAATGACGACCACCTCGGCCGGCGCGGACCGCGGGCCGCGCAACTGAAACAGCGCGCCGAGCCCTGCGTCCTCCTCGAAGCGGAGAGTGCCGGGAAGCGTGCCGGCGAGCATGCCGAGGGCCGCGGCTGCCACGCCAAAGAGCAGCCCCTGGAGCAGCCGTTGACGCATTAATCCGGTTCGTCCAGAACGGTACGCAGCCCGCGGATATCCGTGATCGTGATTCGCCCGCGCCCGAGCTCGATCCAACCGCGCCGCCGCCAGTCCTGCAGATACTGGTTCACGATCTGGCGGGACACGCTCATGAAGCCGGCGAGGTCGGCCTGGGAAATGCGAAGAGTGACGATGCCCTGCGCCGTCGTGCCGTGTTCGCCCGCCAGCTTCAGTAGCCGCCGGGCGAGCCGGCCGTACACGGACAGGAACGCCGCCTCCTCGATCAGCTCACTGGTCCAGCGCAACCGCTGGCAGAGCAGCGCGATCAGGTGGGCCGCGAGGGCTGGCTGCTGCCCGATCAGGGCTATCAGGTCACTACGACGCAGCACGAAGAGCTCGGTGTCGGCCAGTGCCTCGGCGCTGGCCGTGCGGGCCTTGCCGTCGAGGACGGCTATCTCCCCGAAGCTGTCACCGGGTTCCATGATGTTCAGGAACACTTCCTTGCCACCGGGCGTGGTCGCGCTGATCCGGACCTGGCCTGCGATGAGGCCGAGCAGGGAATCGCCGGGATCGCCCTGGGCAAAGATCCGGGTGCCGCGACGGACGGAGCGGCGCTGGGCAAGCGCGGCCAGCTGATCCAGCGCCGGATCAGGCAGGTCCCGGAACAGCCGGTTGGTCTTCAGGACAGCGCGGGCGGTGAGGGTCATGGGGGTGAGTTCCGGCTATCTCCGCCGTTGTGTCAAGTGGTTGACAGTTCGCGGGCCGGTTCACGCCCATCGTGGACCCGCAGCCAGATAATCGATGCGCAAATGGTGAAGGCACATTTTGACGAGGCCGGACCCCACGCCGGAAAGTTGAGATGCCACGTTAGCGCAGGGATTTTCGGTACTTGCCTGTCCGGCCCGGGAGCGCTGCATCCCGTCCCCCGTCCTCCAACGGGGGAAACTGGCCGGCCAGGCATTCACGATTTTCTTGCCCAGGGAGAACGACCATGCTGAAGCTGACTCAAACCACCTGCGTCACGTCGGGCCTGCGCGGCCTCTGCTGCGCCGGCCTCTCCACCCTGATCACCGCGTTCGTCTCCTGGAGCTTCGTGGCCTCCACGGACACCCTCAACTGGATGGGTAGCAGCGGGCTTGATGCCGCCGGCTCTGCTATGGTGGTAAAAAGATTATTCCGCGCTTCGGGGGGAGTAGCATGATTAGGACGCGGGCAATTGCCTTGTTCGGCGGCCTTTTCCTGCCGTTTCAATTCCAGATTGTGGTTGCCGCTCCCGACGCAAGCCTGTTTGCGGCGCTTCCCCAGACCGCCGGGCTAGAGATCTCACCGAACGGCCGGTATGTGGCGGCAAAGACGTTCATCAATGGCCAGTACATGCTGGTGATCTACGACCTCGACAGCGAGGGCAAGACCAAGCCCGTCATCGCCAGCCCGAAGGACATGGAAGTCGGCTGGCTGCACTGGAAAAGTGACGACCGGTTGCTGGTCAGCCTTTCCTACGCCAATCGGCGTTATGGCACTGCAACGGTAGAGAAGCGGCTCTTCGCCCTGAACCCGGATGGATCTGACCTGAAGTTGCTGGTGCCCCCGCGTAAGGACAGCAAGACCGGCAAAGCGATTGAATCTGTGCAGATTGCAGATCAGGTGGTGGATTTTCTTCCGGACGACCCGAAACATATCCTCATGCAATTCAATGCGGATAGACCTGGTATGCCTCGAATCTACCGGGTCGACGTGTATACCGCTCTGCGTGGGGTCATCGAAGGCGGGCAGCCAAACGTGGTTGACTGGACGACAGACCAGCAGGGACGGCCCCGCCTGGGCTATGCCCTCGACGACCAGCAGATGCAGGAACAGTATCTCTACCAGGGCCCCGAGCAGAAGAAGTGGGAAGTGTTCTGGACGCACGCGCTGAGCGACGGCGCCTCTTTTTCGCCCGTGCTGTTCGACCGGGATGATCCTGATGTTGCCTGGGTGTTATCCAATCACGAGGGCAGCACGACGGGCCTGTACCGCTACCGATTCAGCACGAAAGAGTTCATAGAGAAGTTGTTTCTGCATCCAGCGGTCGATGTGGACAACGTGATTCGAGACCCACTGAACCGGCGTGTTGTCGGTGTCAGTTACACCGTTGCAGACAGCAAGGTTCAGTGGTTCGATCCCCAGGTAGCGGCGCTCTTTGATGACGTCCGTCTCCGGATCGCAGCGAAACACGTCTATGTGGCAGCCTGGAGCAACGACTACCGGCGCGTGATTTTCTACGGCGAATCCCCGGATCTCCCGGGCCGCTATTACCTCTATGAGCGTAATTCCGGCAAGTTGCGCTACTTCGACTACGCCTACCCGGGACTGGAAAAGATCCCCATGGCCCCGATGCGCCCCACGAGCTACAGGGCCAGGGATGGCCTTGAGATTCCTGCCTATCTGAGTCTGCCAGTCGGCGTCGGGGCCAGACCTGAACGGCCGCTACCCGCCATCGTGATGCCCCACGGTGGGCCGGGCGCCCGGGACTTTTCTTCCTTCGACCCATTGGTCCAGCTGTTTACGAGCCGGGGCTATGCCGTGTTGCAGATGAACTATCGCGGCTCGGCGGGCTACGGCAGTGAGTTCCGGTCCGCCGGCTACCGCGAGTGGGGCAAGGCCATGCAGGACGATGTCACCGACGGCACACGGTGGCTGGCGGCGGAGGGCATCGCGGACCCGAAGCGGACCTGCATCGTGGGCTGGTCTTACGGCGGCTACGCGGCACTCATGGGCGCGGTGAAGGAACCCGACCTCTATTCGTGCATCGTCAGCATCGCTGGGGTCAGCGACCTGCGGGCCCTCGTCGCCTCCGAGCGTAACTACATTAACGGCCGCATCGGGACCCGGAACATCGGGGATGTCTGGAAGGACCGGAAGTCGCTGGAGGAGAACTCCCCGGTGAATGGCGCCGGGCGTATCAAGGCGCCAGTGCTGCTGGCACACGGGACCAAGGATCGGGTGGTTCCAATACAGCAAACGCGAGCTATGGCAACGGCCCTCGAAGACGCGGGTAAATCCTTTCAGTACATTGAATTGGAAGATGCGGGTCACTCCGTTCTGCGAGGTCCTGAGCGGGCGAAGCTCTTCGTCACCGTGGACGGATTCGTTTCCCGGAGTCTCGGAACTCCTGCGCCTGCGGCAGCTGCCGCGGGTCCGGCAAATTGACTAACAGGAACCGGAGAATCGAGAGACGAGTAACGTTATGCTCCGCGCATGACCCCCTTCGACCGCTTCCTCGACACAGCCAACGCCTTCCTCTGGCAGAACACCGTTCTCTTCATCATCCTGGGCACCGGGATCGTCTTTACGATCTGGTCCCGCTTCTGCCAGTTTCGCGCCCTGACCCACGGGGTCCAGGCCATCCGGGGCAAGTACGATCAGGCGGGCGACCCGGGCGCCATCAGCCACTTCCAGGCACTCTCGGCCGCACTGTCCGCCACCGTCGGCCTGGGCAACATCGGGGGGGTGGCCCTTGCCATCAGCCTGGGCGGTCCCGGCGCGGTGTTCTGGATGTGGGTGGTCGGCTTCTTCGGCATGGCGCTCAAGACCACCGAAGTGATCCTCGCCATGCTCTACCGGAACACCGACAACCCGGAGAATCCCCACGGCGGCCCCATGTGGGTGATCAGCAAGGCACTGGCGGAGAAGGGTGCTGGCCGGCTGGGCAAGGCGCTCGGCGTACTCTTCTGTTTCACGCTGCTGGTGATGGTCGTCACGGGCGGCAACATGTTCCAGGCCTGGAACGTGGGCAACATCACCGAGAGCTACTTCGGCGTGCCCAGTGTCGTCACGGGTCTGATCCTGGCGGTGCTGGTCGGGCTCGTGATCATCGGTGGCATTCACCGGATCGGCGCTGTGGCCGGCACCCTGGTGCCCGTGATGATCGGTATCTACTTCCTGGGGGCCATCTACGTCTTGTGGGTCCACGCCAGCGAGATTCCCGCCATGTTCGGGCTCATCGTCCGGTCGGCCTTTGCACCAGCACAAGCCAGCGGGGCCTTCATCGGCGGCACCATGGGTTACGCCTTCCTCTACGGCATGAAGCGCGCCATCTTCTCCAACGAGGCCGGCCAGGGCACCTCCCCTATCGCCCACTCGGCAGCCCGCACCAATGAACCCGTGCGTGAGGGTGTGGTGGCAGGACTGGAGCCGTTCATCGACACGATCTTGGTCTGCACCCTCACGGCTCTCGTGATCATCGTCACCGGCACCTGGAACCGGCCACCGGAAGCGAGCCTCGGTAGGGACGTGCGGCCGGTGCTGGTGAGCCCGGGGGTCTGGTCGCTGCCAGAACAGGCGGCTCCCGCCCGGATGGCCCGGGAGTGGGAAGGTGGGGAGAGCGTCTTTGCCATCCTGCGCGGGGACCCGAATGCCCAGAGCGGCAACGACCTCCACCGGCTGAGCGGCAGCGTGGCAATGGGGGACACAGGCCCTCTGCTGCGCTGGAAAACCCTGGAGAGCCGGCTGGAACCGCAGCTAAAGGATGGTGGCGTGTACGTGAGCTACGTGGGTGCGACCCTGACGGCCGTGGCCTTCGACTCCGTGCTCCCGGGTCTTGGCCGCTGGATAGTGACTATCGTCGTGTGGCTCTTCGCCCTCTCCACGATGATCAGCTACAGCTACTACGCGGAGCAGGGGCTGGTCTTCCTCGGCGGAGAGCGCTGGCTCATGCCCTTCAAGCTGCTCTACTGCAGCCTGGCAGTGGTCTCCACCCTGGGCTTCCTCAAGACCGATGCACAACTCGACAACCTGAGCGGCCTGGGCACCGGGCTCATGCTTTTCGTCAACATTCCCGTGCTGTGGTTCCTGGGCTGGCGCGCAATGGGCGCCTACCGGGATTACATGCAGAGGCTGGACGCGGGTGAGATGAAGCCGCGGGCGTAGGAGCGCCTTTAGGCGCGATCACCACTGATCGCGCCTAAGGGCGCTCCTACGGGAGGGATATCTCCTCGGCCAGCGCCAGCGCGGCCGTCAGACCCGGCGACTCGATGCCGTAGAGGTTCACGAGTCCCGGCACGCCATGCTGGCCTTCACCCTGGATCACGAAATCGGCAGCGGACTCGCCGGGGCCGCTGAGCTTGGGTCGGATGCCCGTGTAGCTCGGCTGCAACCGTGCGTCATCCAGTCCCGGGTAGTAGCGGCGGATCGCGGTGGCGAACCGGGCGCGGGTGTCCGGATTGAAGCCGTAGTCGATGGTGTCCAGCCACTGCACGTCGGGCCCGAAGCGGGCGGTGCCAGCGAGGTCCAGGGTGACGTGGATGCCGAGCCCTCCGGTCTCGGCCACCGGATAGACCAGGCGGCTGAAGGGCGACTTGCCCGACAGCGTGTAGTAGTGGCCCAAGGCCAGGTGCTGTTCGGGAATGCATGAGAGGGGGACGCCTTCGATACTGCGGGCTAAAGCCTGGGCGTGCAGGCCGGCCGCGTTGACCAGTCGCCGGCAGCTGATCCCGGGAGTCGCTGCATCTCCGGTGGTCACCGCAAACCCACTGCCGCGTCGCTCAACCCGCGTAACCCGGCTGTTCAGCACCACCTGCCCGCCCCGGGCCTCCAGGTCGCCCTGCAGCGCGAGCAGGTACTCGTGGCTGTCGATGATTCCCGAAGACGGTGAATGCAGCGCCCGCACGCAGCTGACGTGGGGCTCCAGTCTGGCTGCCTCGGCCTGCTCGACCCAGGCCAGGTCAGCAACGCCATTGGCCCGGGCCTGGGCCAGGTACCTCTCGAGGATGGGGATCTCGGCGTCGGTCGTGGCCACGATCAGCTTGCCAATCCGGCGGTGACGGATGCCCTTCTCCTCGCAATACGCGTAGAGGAGCCGGCGGCCCGCGACGCACAAGCGAGCCTTCAGGGTCCCCACCGGGTAGTAGATGCCCGCGTGGATGACTTCCGAGTTGCGGCTGCTGGTTTCCGTGCCGATGGCGCCGGCCGCTTCGACGACCACCACCTCCAGACCGCGCTGGGCGAGGGCGCGGCCCACGGCCAGGCCGATAACGCCAGCGCCGATAACGACGCAATCGACTGAGTTGCTGTCAGGTTTCATTGCAGGATCGTTTGTCTGGGCGTCTTGTAGGAGCGCCTTCAGGCGCGATCGCTAATAATCGCGCCTGAAGGCGCTCCTACAAGGCGCTCCTGCAAGACGCTTCTCCAGGGCGCTACGTGCGGTTCTTCACGAACGAGCCGGGGGCGTCTTCGAGCACCGGCAGCTTCGCCTCACCGGGCTTCCGTGCCGGCACCAGGGGTCCGGACTGGGGTGCCAGCCACGCCTGCCAGTCGGGCCACCAGCTGCCAGGGTGCTCCACGGCGCCGCGCAGCCAGGGGTCTATCTCCCAAGGCTCCTCGGCATTCAGCCAGTACTGATACTTGTTTGCATCGGGCGGATTGATCACTCCCGCAATATGACCCGAACCTGCCAGCACAAAGCGGACCGGCCCCGCGAAATTGTGCCGGGCCTTGAAGACCGAGCGGAACGGCGCGATGTGGTCTTCCCGGGTGGCCTGCAGATAAACCGGTACGGTGACTTTGGTCAGGTCGATAGGCACACCCGCCAGCGTCACGGCGTTGGGTTTGACGAGATTGTTCCACAGGTACATCTGGCGCAGGTAGAAGAGGTGCATCTTCCGTGGCATGCGGGTGGCGTCTGCGTTCCAGTGCAGCAGATCAAAGGGCTGCGGCTCCTTGCCCAGAAGGTAGTTGCCGACGAAGAAGGACCATATCAGGTCGTTCGCGCGCAGCATGTTGAACGTCGTGAACATCGCCTCGCTTTCCAGGTAGCCCTTCTCGCCCATCATCTGGTCGAGACTGTCGAGCTGCTTCTCGTCGATGAAGACCGCGAGATCGCCGGGTTCCGAGAAGTCCACCTGGGCCGTAAACATGGTTGCCGTCTTGAGGCGCTGGTCGCCAATGCCGGCGAGGTAGCCCAGGGCGACACCAATCAGGGTGCCACCGATGCAGTAGCCGAGACCGTGGGCCTCGTGTTCGCCCGTCGCCGCTTCGACAGCGTCCAGGGCCGCGACTATCCCTTCGGTCAGGTAGTCCTCGAATTCCTTGTGAGCCAGCGTTTCATCCGGGTTGACCCAGGACACGACAAAGACGGTGTAGCCCTGGCTCACTGCCCAGCGCACGAGGGACTTCTTCGCCGTGAGGTCAAGGATGTAGTACTTGTTGATCCAGGCAGGCACCATCAGGATCGGCGTGCGGTGGACCTGCTCGGTCAGCGGCTCGTACTGGATCAGCTGGATCAGGTCATTCTGGAACACGACCTTGCCGGGTGTAGTGGCGAGGTTTCGTCCCAGCTCAAAGGCGTCCGGATCGCTCATCGTGATCCGCAACTTGCCATTGCCCCGCTCAAGATCCCGCTGGTAGTTCCTCAAGCCATCGCGCAGGTTCTGGCCCTGGGTCTCGAAGGTCGCGCGCAAAACTTCGGGATTGGTCCAAACGAAATTACTGGGGGAAAAGGCATCGGCGAACTGGCGCGTGTAGAAATCCACCTTCTTCGCCGTCTGCGGGTCCAGTCCCGCCACTGTGGACATGGTTTCAACCAGCCACCGGGACGTAATGAGGTACGACTGCTTCATGTAGTCGAACAGCGGATTCTCATTCCAGTCCGGGTGCTTGAAGCGCCGATCACCCCGATCCGGTTCCGCCACAGGCTGGGTCGCTCCTTGCCCCATGACAGTGCCCGCCAGGGATGCGGACATCTGCTGCCATAACAGCATGTGCTGCTGCCAGAGCTGCAGATTCGCCTGAATGAGTTTCGCCGGATCCATCGCCAGCTGCTGGGCTGCCGTCTGCATCGCGGGCGCCACGTTCAGCGGGTCGGGATCGGCCGGGGGTTCCAGGCCCATGGCGGCCCGAGCCGTCGGTGTCTTCATCATCTCGGCGAACATGGCCTGGGCCTTGGTCGTGAGATCGTTGAGTTCCCGGGCAAAGTCGGCCGGGTCAGGAACGGAGAATTTTGGTTCAGCGGCTGACAAGGGCGGTTCTCAATCCTTCGGTGGGTCGCCGCTCTTTTGGGCGGACGATGGCTCAGGGGGAGTCGGTGCTGGCGGGCGGCTGGCGCCGCCAAGCGGGTTCAACATATCGAGAAAGGTTTTCTGCAACTGGCTCCAGGCCTCCATGTTTTTCTGGGCCATGGACTGCATCGTGCTGAGGGGAGTCATGGTCAGAGGTGCCATTCCCATCGTCTTCTGGATCTGGTCCTGGAGTACTTTCTGCTGGCCCATGAAGACCTCGACACTGCGCTCCAGGTAACCGCCCATCATGTCCTGCAGAGGATTGCCGTAGAAGCGGATGATGTGTTTCAGCATCTCCGCCGAGAGAATTGGCCGGCCACCCTGCTCCTGCTCGGAGATCACCTGAAGCAGGATGCTCCGCGTGATGTCCTGACCGGTGGTGTCATCCGTCACGACGACGTCTTCGCCGCTCGCTACGAGCTGGCGGATGCCATCGAGCGTTACGTGGCGGCTCGCCTGGGTGTCGTAGAGCCTGCGGTTAGCGTATTTTTTTATGGTTCTGGGCATGACCGACCCTGCTTGATTATGTATGCCTGCACGGAGAGAGGTTCTGCACTGCAAGAATACTACTCCGGCCGGAGCGGCTGTAGGAGCGCCTTTAGGCGCCCCTGCAACAGCCAAAGAAAAGGGGCGGTGACCGATGGCCGCCGCCCCTTGAAGAGCCAGTAAGTGGTTCTTTTGGTTAGGCCTTAGGCAGCCTTCGACTTGGCAATCGGAGCCTGAGCAACAGCCTGGGCGGTGGCCTGGGCGGTGGCCTGGGCGGTGGCCTGGGCCTTGGCCTGGAAGGCACTCATGATTTCGACGTATTCCTGGGAACGGCGGACGAGCTGCTCGCCGAAGGTGCGGGCGTGCTCGGTCTGCTTGGCCAGGAGCTGGGCGTAGTCCGACGCTTGGGTGGACAGGCGAGCCTGCTCCACGGCGAAGTTGATGTAGTCACCAAGTACGGCGTAGTTCTGGCGGGACAGACGCTCGAAGGCATCAGCGGCAACGCCATTGGCAGCCAACATGGGCTCGAGGGCTTCCTTCTGGAAACCGGGGAAATTCATGAACGCATTGTTCTGGGTGGTCATGGTGAGTCTCTCCTTGCTTCGGCCATTTGCCCCACTTGGGCGAGAGAGATAGTAGAGCAGAACATTGTGCAGCGCAAGACAAGTTTAGTAATTTTAATAAGTAACTGATTGAAATAGAGTTGCCATGCATTAAGAGCCTCCCCACGGATCCTCAATAATGCGCCGCACTAGCCCCTCTGCGACCCAAAAATGACATCAATCTGTCATTGCGGTGCAACCGCCGGTCTGGATAGTGCCCGTCTAGGTAGCCGGCCGGAACAGTTCGGGCCAGCTTAAGGCCAGGGAGGCCCACGATGACCCAACGCCTCAGAGGGAACGGAATCCCCAGCTGGCCCGAGGCCCTGCGCCGGGCAGCGCTCCCTCACTTTCCTGGTCCCAGTTCACTGTCTGAAACACCCCTCGGGGGACCGGCCCGGGTCTGGCGGACCTGCAAACTGGAGAACCCTGTTCATGGAAGAAGATCTGCTGATGCACCTGTTAGCCACTTTTCCAACGGAGACCCGGAATACGCCGAGGCTGTCCAGGCCTGAGAATCAGGACCCGGATGGCCATCTGGTCATTCGAGGCTCCCGCGTGCCGTTCACGTCGCCGGTAGGGCAAGCAGCAGCAGCGCCGGCAGCGTCGCAAAGCTCACCAGCGTGGAGATGACGATCGCACCGGCAATGTCGTCCGGGTGCCGGTCGTAACGGGCCGCGAGCAGGAAGTTGAAGACGGCTACGGGCATCGCGCTCTGAATCAGCACCACTCCCCGCTCGATACCGGTCAGGCCGAACACCTGCGTGATAGTCAGGCCAACCGCCAGCCCGAGGCCCAGGCGCCCCGCCGCAATGCCGGCGGCTATCGGCAAGCGTTGCACCTTGAAGCTACCCAGCGCATGGCCCAGCGCCAGCATCATCAGGGGAATCGCGATTCCCGCCAGAAGTTCGACAGTGTTGCTCACCCAGAGCGGCAGCGTGGCATCAGTGGCGAGCAGACCGACACCGAGGACTGCGGCGTAGTTGACGGGCGTCGTGAGTAGCGTCCGCCATACCGGCTTTCGGCCCTGAAACAACGGTCCAACCAGGAACTGGGAAACGGAGCCCACCAGGTAGAACCCGATCGCCAACCCAAGGCCCTGCTTGCCGAAGGCAAACAGGCACAGCGGCAGGCCGAGGTTCCCGGCGTTGCCAAAGGCGACGGGTGGCAGGTAGCTCCGCAGTGGCTGGTGGAGGAGTCGCAGAACGAGGCTGCCCACAGCTGCACAGCTGATGAGCGCCAGCACGGCAAAGCCCATCATCGAGAGAAAGAGCGCAGCGTCTGCCTCCAGGTGTGTCGTGCCATTCAGGATCAGGCAAGGCACACCAATATTCATGACCAGGCCCGTCAGGAAGTCCCTTTGAAAAGGCACGCCGAGCCGCGCCCAGCCGTAACCGACGAGGGTGATGATGAACACGGGCGCGAGGATCGGGATCAGCTGGGCATACATCTGTCGGGTATGCTAACGAAATGCATCCAGCCCACACCTACGGACAGCTCGCCCGGGCTTTTCACTGGACGATTGCAGGCTTGCTGCTGCTACAGATCCCGCTGGCGCTCTACATGGTCGATCAGACCATCGGGCCGGACAAGTTCAGCAACTACGCCACCCACAAGTCCCTTGGCCTGCTGCTTTTCACGGCGACAGCCCTGCGCCTCGCCTGGCGCCTGACGCATCCAGCACCGCCGCTCCCGGTGGTGATTCCCCGGTGGCAGCGGGTCACTGCCCGGGTGACGCAGGTCTTGCTCTATGCGCTGATGTTTCTGATGCCACTGACAGGTCTGCTCCGCTCCCAGGCGGCAAACTTTCCGGTGAGCTTCTTTGGCCTGTTCACGGTACCCACGCTGGTGGGGGTAAACGAGGAGTTCTCCAAGGGCATGTCGGCGGCCCACGAAATGCAGGGCAACGTTCTTCTCGTACTCATCAGCGCCCACGCCCTGGCGGCGCTCCATCATCACTTCTTCCGCCGGGATGACGTGCTCCGGGCGATGTTGCCCGGCATCAGGCGGCGCGGGCAGTCGTGAACGCACGTACTGCAGGGCTGGCTGTAGGAGCGGCTTTAGCCGCGAACTTTTTCCTGGTCGCGGCTAAAGCCGCTCCTGCGGCCGCCCCTGCCTTTGAGCTCGAGCCCGCCGGCAGCAGCCTCAGGTTTACGGCCATTCAACAGGCCGCCATGTTCGAGAGCCGGTTCGAGAAATTCACAGCGCTGGTGCGCTTCGACCCGGCGGAGCCCGAAAAGGGGCAGATCTCCGCCCGAGTGGATCTGGCCTCCGTGGACACAGGGAATCCCGAGCGGGATCAGGTCCTGGGGACGGCGGACTGGTTCAATCTGGGCAAGTGGCCAGAGGCCCGGTTCAACGCGGAGCGCATCGTCCGTTCCGGCGAGGGCTACGCTGCCAGTGGCACCCTGACACTCCGGGGTGTGACGCGGCCGGTCGTCCTGAAGTTCCGCTGGACCCCGGCGGTGGGTTCAGGATCAGCCCGTCTGGTCGGGTCGGCGGCACTGGAGCGGCTCGCTTTCGGCGTCGGCCAGGGTGAGTGGCAGGACACGGCTTATGTGGGCAATCCCGTCACGGTGGAAGTTGACATCCAGCTCCGGCAGGTTCAGAACACTGTTAATTCTGTGTCTACTAATGAAAAGGCGGCAGATGCCCGGTAAAGTGATAACTATCAGTGCTTTGGATGGCCATCATCTCAGTGGCTACCTGGCTTCGCCTCAGGGACCACCGCAGGCAGGACTGGTGGTGCTGCAGGAGATTTTTGGCGTCACGGCGCATATGCGCCGGGTTACGGACGAGTTCGCGGCCCGAGGTTATCTCGCTTTGGCGCCGGCGCTTTTCGACCGGCTGAAACCGGGCACGGAGCTGCCCTACACCCGGATTACCGAGGGCGTGGCCTTAATGCAGCAACTGCCTATCGATGACGTCGCCAAAGACCTGGTCGGGTCGGTAACCGCCTTGCGCAGCCTGCTCCCAGCCGGGGCCAAGGTGGGCGCCGTTGGCTACTGCTGGGGTGGTGCCATTGCCGATCTGGCGGCTTGCCGCACCAACGCTGATGCTGCAGTTTCCTACTACGGGCGGGCCAACGTTAACTGGCTCCATGAGCACCCCCGATGCCCGATCCTCTACCACTTCGGGGCCAAAGACCCACTGATCCCGCCGGAGGTCGTGCAGCAGATCCGCGCAGGTCGTCCCGCTGCGGAGGCTTGGGTGTATCCGGAGGCTGGTCACGGTTTCAGCTGCGACGAGCGGCCCGAGTTTCACCAGCCTAGCCACGCCCTGGCACTGGAGCGCACTCTGACGTTCTTTGCAGAGCACCTCCGCTAACGTCCAGCCAGCGGCCCTGCTGCCTCGCATTCTGCTGCACCACTTGCACTATGGGCGTCGGGCTGGTTAATTGCGGTACAGACCCTTATCCGCTCAGGAGCAACCGTGCATGTCCGATTCCAGTGAGTCCTCGTCCAGGCAAGCGCCCGCGACCCCGCGTCCCGGCGATGGGCTTGACCGGCGTCAGTTGCTGGCAGCCGCTGCGGGCCTCGCCGCCACGCTGGGTATCTCGCTGACAGCGACGACCGAAGCACGCGCCGCCAGCAAGGCGCGGACCTGGCCCGGCCGGGACGTGGGGCCCTTCGACAGTTTCCGCGACTACGTGAAAGCTCTGGAGGACCGGGGCCTGGTTCTGCGGGTCAAGCGGCTCGACCAGGACAAGTACGAGATGACGGCGCTCACCTACCTGCTGATTGACAGGTTTGGCTGGTACGGCGCCCCGGCGATTCTCGTCGAGGAAATCAAACAGGATGGCCGGTGGTTCAAGGGTCCGGTAATCACCAATCACATGGGTCCCTGGGACACTGAGGCGATCATCTGGGGCCGGGAACCGGTACCGGGTAACGGCGAGGAAACCTACCGGCAGGCCATCAAGTTTCTCTATGACGGGATTGAGGCCCGACTGGGCAAGACGCCAACCATCCCCACCAACCCGATCCCCGCCGCCACGGCGCCGGTAAAGGAAGTGGTGCTGATGGGGGACCAGTGTGACCTGCTCGACTTCGCGTTCATCAAGTCCAACCCCGCTGACTCCGCCCGTTACGTCAACACCGGGTCAATCTTCACTGAGGACAAAGAGCTCGGGATGAACTTCGGGACCTACCGGTGCGAGATCAAGGGTCCGCGCCAGCTCGGCGTGAACCCGGAGGACGGCCAATCGGGCTGGAAGATGCTGATGAAGAAAATCGAGCGGGGCGAGAAGCGCTGCCCGATTGCCATTGTGGTGGGCAATGACCCTATCGGCTACTTCATCAGCTCCTCACTCATTTCCAAGGGCGGCGCCGACGAGCTGGCGATCGCGGGTGGCTTCCGCAACAAGGCCGTCGACGTGGTGAAGTGCGAGACCAACGACATGCTGATTCCGGCAAACGCGGAAATGGTCATCGAAGGTGAAGTGCTGCTGGATGAGATGCTGCCCGAAGGCCCCTTCGGCGAGATGTACGGCTATCTCGGCCTGAAGAAGGAGCGGAACTTCGTGATGAATGTCACGTGCATCACGCACCGGAAGCAGCCCTGGATACTGAACCAGTTTACCGGCGTCACGCGGGGCTTCTGCACGGCGCCTCTTGAGGCGTTCTCCTTCTACCGGCTGAAAAAGCTCGTGCCCAACGCGATCGCGTTTCACTCGCCGGTGGAGTGGACCGGCATCGGGATCCTCTCCATCGACAAGACGGGACCGAAGCAGGGCCTGGAAGCCGGCAAGAAAATTGTGGGCGTTGTCCCGATCACCAAGACCTGCATTGTGGTGGATAAGGACGTGGACGTGCTTAATCGCACTGAGGTCATGCAGTGCGTTGGAGCGCGGTGGCAGCCTTACCCGGCAACGGAGATCATCCAGGAAGCCCGGGGGATGGCCCTGGATCCCAGCTCAGCCATACGGTCCATCAGCAGCAAGATCGTCATCGACGCCACGCGTCAGTTGCCGGAGGAAGGCGGGCCGGCGGTCTATCCGGAGCGCAACCGGGACCTGCTGACGAAGCTGGCGCCGGAATCCTTCGAGATCGTGGAACAGAACTGGGACAAGTACCTGAAGGGCTGGAAGCGGGACGCCTAATGCTCCTGGCGGTCAGTCACTGAGGTAGTAGTCCACGGTCGTCACGACCCGGACCTTCTTGAACTCCGGCGAGAACTGATCCCGGTCCTCTATGGAAAACAGGCCCTGCTGGGCGCTGCGGATGGCGCCCACCTCGCTGCCCGAGTCTTTGGCGAACTGCTCGGCGGCACGGCGAGCATCCTTGGTGGCCTCGGCAATCATCTCCGGCTTGATCTTGTCCAGGTCGGTGTAGAGGTACTGGGTGTTGTACTCGTAACTCCGGATCACGGCGACGCCGTCCTTCACCAGCTCCCCGCTGCGCTGGATGGCCTTCCTGGCGACGTCGATCCGGTCCGTGCGGACGGTGACGGTGACCTCGGCGGTATAGCGGTCAAGCCGGCGGCCGTCGCCCGTCATGCCCTGGGCTTCCCGGTCCTGGACGCGGGGCGCCGAAACGCTGATCTGGTCGGCAGGGAAATCGCTGGCGAGAAAAGCCCGGACTTTGGCCACGCCGTCGTCTGCTTTCCGCTGCAGATCAACCAGTTCGTTGGACGTCACACTGAAGACGACCGGCCAGAGGGCAAGATTCGCGGGCACCTCGCGCTCGGCGAGTCCACGAACGGACACCTGGCGCTCGCTTGAACGGGTCTGGACCAGCGCCTCACCAATCAGGTAGCCGGCAACGACGATGCCCAAGGCCAGGGCGATTGCCGGGAGGGTGTTGCTCTGATTGCCGTTCATGCCGTGACTTCCTCACTGATTACGCGGTGCCGGAGTATACCGATGCCGCTGATGTCGACCTCCACCAGGTCGCCGGGTGTTAGCCAGCGGGGCGGCTTCCGGGCGAAACCAACGCCACTGGGCGTGCCCGTGGCAATGATATCGCCAGGATTCAACTGGCAGAAGCTCGAGCAGTACTCGATGATGCGTCGTACATCGAAACACAGATCGCTGACGGGCGCCGCCTGTAGTACTTCGCCATTGACGCGGGTCTTGAGCTGAAGACGGGCCGGGTCAGGGATCTCGTCCGTCGTGACGAGCCAGGGGCCGCAACCTCCGGTGGCCGGAAAGTTCTTGCCGGGAATGAACTGAGTGGTGTGCCGCTGCCAGTCCCGCACGGAGCCGTCGAGGAAGCAGGTGTAGCCGGCAACGTAGTCCAGCGCCTGCGCGGCGGCTACGTACCGGGCGGGTTTGCCAATGACGATGGCCAGCTCCCCCTCATAGTCGTACTCAGTGGACAGCCGGGGGCGCACCAGCGCCTCGCCATGGCCGACCAGAGAGTCGGGAAAGCGGGTGAACAACGTCGGGTAGTCGGGCTTTTCCCGGCCCATCTCGTGAATGTGTTCCAGGTAGTTGATCCCTACACAGATAATCCGGGCCGGAGCAGGAATCACCGGGTCGAAGCGCAGACCCGCCAGGCGGCGGCTCGGGACGGGGGCCAACAAGGCCGGAATCTCGGTTAGCGCGCCGGCAGCCAGGACGTCCCGTAATCCGGGGAACCGCCGGTGAAGGTCCGGGGGCGGCAGCTGCACGCCCTCACCCTGCACAAGGCCCCAGGTCGCGGTCTCCCCGTCACGCAAACTCGCCAGCTTCATGTCCGAATTCTCCTTGCCGTATCATGGCATGACCCCATGCTGAAGCTCATTGACCCGAATCTCCTCCGCAGCCAGGCCTACGTGGCAGGGAAGTGGGTCAATGCATCCGATGGCGGCACGCTGGCTGTAATCAACCCGGCCACCGGGCAAACCCTCGGTCCCGTACCGGACTGCGGCGCCGGCGAAGCGCGGACAGCGATCGAAGCGGCAGCAGCCGCCTTGCCCGCGTGGCGTTCGCGCCCGGCCAGGGAGCGCGCAGCGCTGTTAAGGAAACTGCACGATCTTCTGCTCGCCAACCAGGAAGACCTGGCCCGCATCATGACCGCCGAGCAGGGCAAGCCGCTCACCGAGTCCCGGGGCGAGATTGCCTACTCTGCCAGCTTTCTCGAGTGGTTCAGCGAAGAGGCGAAGCGCGTCTACGGCGACGTCATTCCCGGCCATGCGAAGGACCGGCGCATCGTCGTCATCAAACAGCCTGTCGGGGTGGTGGCGGCGATTACCCCCTGGAACTTCCCCTCGGCGATGATCGCGCGGAAGCTGGCGCCCGCTCTCGCCGCTGGCTGCACGATCGTGATCAAGCCGGCCGCGCAGACGCCCTTTTCCGCGCTCGCTCTGGCGGAACTCGCGCAGCGGGTGGGCATTCCCGCCGGCGTGGTGAACGTGGTCACCGGCTGCGCCCGGGCCATCGGCGGGGAGATGACCGGCAACCCGCTGGTGCGGAAACTTACCTTCACGGGCTCCACCGCCACGGGCAAGCTGCTGCTTGCCCAATGCGCCCAGACTGTCAAGAAGGTCTCGATGGAACTGGGCGGCAACGCGCCTTTCATTGTCTTCGACGATGCGGACCTGGATGCGGCGGTTGCCGGTGCCATGGTGAGCAAGTACCGCAACTCTGGCCAGACCTGCGTGTGTGCGAACCGGGTGCTGGTGCAGGACGGGGTGTATGACGAGTTCGCCGGCAAACTTGCCGCCGCCGTCGCGAAGCTTCGGGTGGGCGACGGCCTGACGGGCGATCACGACCAGGGTCCGCTCATCGACGCCGCGGCGGTCGCCAAGGTGGAGGAACACATTGCCGATGCGCTGGCCCATGGTGCAACGCTGCTCACCGGCGGCAGGCGCCACGCGCTTGGCGGCACCTTCTTTGAGCCGACTGTGCTGGGTGGCGTGACGCCCGCCATGCGCGTGGCGCGGGAAGAAACCTTCGGCCCGCTTGCGCCGCTGTTTCGCTTTAGCACCGAGGCTGAGGCTATTCGCCTTGCCAACGACACCGAGTTCGGCCTCGCCGCCTACGTCTACACCCGGGATCTGGGTCGCAGCTGGCGCGTACCGGAAGCCCTGGAGTACGGCATCGTAGGCCTTAACACCGGGCTGATCTCCACAGAGGTTGCCCCGTTTGGCGGCATCAAGGAATCGGGCAACGGTCGCGAAGGCTCGAAGTACGGAATAGAGGACTATCTCGAGATCAAGTATCTCTGCATCGCGGGCGTGGATGGCCAGTAGGAACTGCTTAAGCCGCGATCGGTATCGCCAATGAGACCACCCCAGGGAACAGGCGCTCGCCTCACCGAAGGCCCCGTCAGCAAGGCGATCTTTTCGCTCATGGTGCCGATGATGCTCGGCATGCTCGCGATTGTTGTGAACAACGTGGCGGGCGCCTTCTTCGTCGCCCGGATCAGCACCGAGCAGCTGGCCGCGATCAGTTTTACCTTTCCAGTGAGCTTCATTGTTGGTGCCATTGCCATGGCCCTCGGGGTTGGTACTTCGTCGGTAGTGTCCCGGCTCTTCGGATCCGGCAACCGGGAAGAGGTAAAGCGCATCACGGGCCACGCCATGCTGCTGGCGGTAATCTGTGGCGCCGTAATGGTGGTGATTGGACTGAACACCATCGACCCGCTGTTTCGGCTGCTTGGTGCGAGCGAAGAGATCCTGCCGCTCATCCACCGCTACATGAGCATCTACTACTGGGGGGGGATCTTCCTGGTTGCGCCGATGATCGCCAACTCAGTGTTGCGGGCCTCGGGGGACGCGAAGCGTCCTGCCCTGATCATGGCGACGGCCGCCGTGCTTAACGTGATCTTCGATGTGATCCTGATCTTCGGGCTGTTTGGCTTCCCGCGCATGGAGATCGAAGGTGCGGCCCTCGGTGGCGTGCTGTCGAACGCAGTCACCATGTTTGCCTCGGCCTTCTTCGTTGTGTACCGGGAGCGTCTCCTGGACTTCAGCCGGCTGGCTCCGGAGCTGATCCTCGACTCCTGGCGGCGAATCCTGCACGTGGGCCTGCCATCCCTGACGAGCAGCCTGGTAGCTCCGATAACCACGGCGTTTATCACCAGCCAGATAGCCAGCTTCGGCCAGGCGTCGGTGGCAGGCTTCGGCATGGCCTCCCGGATGGAGGGTATGTCGATGCTCGCCATGATGTCGCTGTCCGCCGCCATGACCCCATTCACCGGCCAGAATTTCGGTGCAAAGCGCCTGGATCGCGTCCGGGAGGGCGTGAACTTCGCTTACCGGTTTTCGCTCATCTACGGACTCAGCATCGCAGCGTTCATGCAACTCTTCGGCGGCGTCATTGCAGACCTCTTTGGTCTGACCGGCCAGGCCAGGGAAACAGCGCTGCTCCATATGCACATCGTGCCGCTAAGTTACATAGCGCTCGGTTGCGCCATGACGGTGAACGGCGCCCTGAATGCGCTGGGCAAACCCATGGCAGCCATGTGGGTGTCGCTGTCCAGAACTGTGGCGGTCTATGCGCCGCTGGCGTGGGTGTTGTCCCACTTCTTCGGGATCGTCGGGATCTTTATTGCCGCAGCCAGCGCCAACTTCATCTCCGGCGGCATCGGGGCCGCTTGGCTGCGCGTCGCTCTGAAGGAGACCATGGCTCTGCACCCGCCCAGGCCCGCCATAAATCCGCCAGCTGCAGGCCCGGCAGCTGACCAGAAGGTCTGAGCGTAAGCGTCAGTCGTCCGACGGCGGTGGCGTGGCACCCTTCTTCTTGCGCCCGGGGCTCAGCTGCACGCGGCCCGTCTTGCCGCGGCGGCGTTCGTTCAGGCGCTCGACGATTTCCTGGACGGCCCGTTCGGTGTTGGCCTTGCTACCCTGCAGTTGGCCCACGATGGTGTTGTGGCCCTGGGTAATGACGTAGCGGTGCCAGTTCTCGGAGTCGACGCCCACGGGAGGGTCCGACTTGGTGATCGACTTGAGCGTGAAGGGGTCGTCGTCCAGCGGATTGGGCTTGCGGACGGGTACCGGGGCGACAGCGGCTGTTGTTGAGACCATTCCCCACGATACGCCAGTTCCCGGGCGGTGGCGATTCCCTGGCCAATCCCGGCGCCTTAAATGGGCAAATTGACCCTGAAAGGCCTGCCCGACCCCAGCCTGACCAAGGCGACAGCGCTAATCTTGACCCCCGGCACAGACGGCGCTGCGCCAGCCATTTAACCTTTTCCCCTCCATGGACCCCCCCCCAAACCTCTACCGTATCCTCCACGTCCAGCCGGACGCACCGGTGGAGATCATTCGTGCGAGCTACCGGACTCTGATGACGAAGCTCCGCCGGCACCCGGATCTCGGCGGGGATCACCACACCGCCACCCTCATCAATGAGGCTTACGCGGTACTCACCGACCCCGCAAAGCGGGCCGCCTACGACGACGCCTGGCGGTCCGTCGCTGCCAGGCCGCCGGGCGAACCACAGCCCGCAGCAGCGCCGCCTGCAGCCGAGTGTGTCGCGGCCTGTCAGTTCTGCGGTGCAGCCCACGGGTTCCCTGGCCGCATCCACGCCAGCGCCACCTGCACAACCTGCAACTCTCCGCTGGCGCCCGCCGGTCTCGAACGCCTTGACCCGGGCCAGCGGGCGGTCAGCCGCGTACCGCGGTGGCTCCCACTCTGTTACGTCCCGGGGTGGCCGGGTCAGAGCCCATTACCTGGGGAGACCCGCGATCTCTCCCTGCACGGCCTGCGCTTCGTGGCCCAGACTGCACTGCCGGTCACCAAATTGCTGAGAGTGGAATGTGAGGCCCTGATCGCCATCGTCCGCGTCGTGGCGTGCAGCGACAGTGACGAGCGGGACTGGCGCTGGCTGATCCGGGCGGAGTACGTGACAGTCCGCTTCCGCCGCTCGCGGGGCGGCTTCCTCGCCACGAACGCGTAGGAGCGCCGACCGGTGCGACAACGCACTCAGTTGGTCATGGGTTCGGTCGCGCCGGTCGGCGCCATCGCCAGGAGCGCGTTCAGCGTGCCGGTGACTGCCAGATCCTGCTGCGCTTCCCGGCTGATGGTTGGGGTCCACTGTTCCTTGTAGGCCCCGCCCAGGAAGGATCCAAAGTACATGTGGATGCCTCCGGGTATCGGCACCCAGGTGCTGGTGGCCGGAAAGAGGTTGCGATATTTCTCCAGCTTTTCGGGTGGCCGGCCCTCGGCTGTGGCGCGATGGATGTGCCACACGGGGTACTTGAGCTCCACCAGTGAGTCACTGCCGGCAGGACGGGAATCCCACAGGATCAGCCCCGCCAGGTCATCGGGGTGCTGGTGCGCATAGTGCGCAGCCATGGCGCCGCCCATGGAGTGGCCGGCGATCACCCAGCGCTGCACCTCGGGAAAGGCGGCCCGGACCTCGTCGGCACGACCGGGAGCAAAGATCGCCATGTCCAGGGGCATCGGCACGCTAACGACCAGGTAGCCCCGTTCCGCCACCCGCCGCAGAACCGGCGCATAGCCCCGCGGGTCGCAGGCAGCGCCAGGATAGAAAACGACCCCCGTGGTCGGCGTGCCCCCCGTGGGGCGAAACACGACGTACTGTCCGTCTTCGACGGTAACCCGCTCGTCGGACCTCAGGGCGGCAACCGCCTCAGGGGCCGGCACGGCCCGGTTCGCCTGGGTCGAATAGAGGTAGCCCGCTCCCGCGAGAACCAGGAGAACGAGCCCGACGAGGCTGTATTTCAGTGGCCTGTTCATCGCCCGAATCTCCCGCCCGCTGCCCGTGTCCGGCGAGCCCGCAGGGACAGGCCGCCGGCGAGTAGCAACAGGGCAATGGACGCGGGATCGAAGGCTCCGCCGCCGCCACCGCCGCCGCCAGCAGAAAACCGCGGAATAGCCAGATAGATGCCTGTTGTCTCATTGCTCCGGCCGGCGCGGAAGACAAAGGGACCAGGATTCGCGTTGGCCTGGGGACCGGTGTCCAGCGCCGTGACGAAGAAGCCCAGCAGCGTGTCGTCCAGAGCGATCGCCTTCTCGTAAAGGCCCGTGCCGCCGGCAAAGATCGCGTCCAGGCCGAGGGCGAAGGTGCCGCGAAACGCCACAGCGCCAGACTCGGCGACGGCCGCCGGGCCGAAGGTAACGAAGGGTGTTCCCTGAGTGCTCGCAAAGCTGACCGGCGTGCCGGTGGTGTCCACCGACAAATCTGCAACGCCCGCTGCCGTGTTGGTGAAGAACACGACCGTGCCGTTGTTGTTGATGTCCAGGGCCTCGACGCTGGTGAAGCCGCCGGCGCTGGTGACTGCAATCGGCGTGACGACACCGCCTTCGGTCCGGCGGTAGACACCCTTTGCGCCCGTGCCATCCAGCGCTTCGAAGGCGACGACGCCGCTGCCATTGATGCCTGCCACATCCTGGGGATCGTAGAGCCCTGTGCTGGCGAGCAGGGTGGTGGGTGGGCCGGCGCCCGTGCCGCTCAGGATCACCCGCGCGCCGTCGGCGCTGCGCACGGCCCGGACGACCACCACACCGCCGGTGTCGCTGATGAATGGCTTGCTGTCGATGGAAGCAAGCCCGTCGGCAACCGTATTGGCGATGGTGAGCAGTGCGCCACCATTGCCACGCAACACAGACCTGGAACCGTCATCCAGAATTGCCGCGAAGCTCACGAGGCCGTCGGCATTGATGCTGGGATCACCGCTGAAGGAAGCAATCTGAACGCTGGTGTTGGTAATGGTGTCGGCAATGACCGTCAGCACGCCGTTGCCTTCCCGGCGATACACCACTTGACCGAGTGCGCCGTCATCAAAGGTGGCGACAAAGGCGATCTGGCCGGCGTCGTTAACGGCAGGAATGCTGAAGGACGCCAGCTCGGCGGACGAATCCGCCACGGTCGTGAACTCCCAGGTCGTGGTCTGGGCGTAGCCCTGGGGGCTGACGAGGGCCGCCGTAGCGAGCAGCAGGGCTGCAGGAAGTCGTCGGTTCCGGGGTCTGGCCATGGTTTTGTTCCGCCCTTTGGGGGCGGCAAGAATAACTCAGGTCTTTGCAGGTATTCGGTCCAGGCGCCGCAAAAGGACTGGAATGGAGGAGTTTCCCGCGTCGCGCGCCAGGACCCGCGCTTGCTCTCATAAGCCTCCAGCAACCCGCTGCCGTTTTCGGAGGTCGTCATGCCGCATCCCCGTCGCATCGCTCCCCTGCAGAAGCCTTCGTCCTGGGTCGTCATCCTCAGGTTGCTCGTGGCGGGTCTGGCCAGCGCCTCAGCCGCGGGCACGACGGCCGTGGGCCGGCTGGACGCCGAGTTCGGCGTGTCCGCAACGGGGGCTGCCACGTACCTGGTGCCGGTCACGGTTGCAGCAGGGCGCGGCGGGCTGCGGCCGGGTATCGGCCTCGGCTATACCAGTCACGACAGCGATGGGCTGGCCGGCATCGGCTTCACGGTCGCGGGCCTGTCGCGGATCACCCGCTGCCCCCTGAACATCGCGGTGGATGGGCGGGTGCAGGGGGTGCGGTTCGCCCCGGGCGACCGCTACTGCCTCGACGGCCAGCCGCTGGTGCTGGTCGCCGGGAGCTATGGCAGCGACGGCGCTGAGTACCGCACGGAGATCAACAACCTGCGACGGGTGATCTCCCGGGGACGGCAGGGCTCGGGTCCCGCCAGTTTCGAGGTGCAGCACCCGGACGGCCTCACCTGGCGCTATGGGAACGACGCTGACTCCCGGATCGAGGCCTTGGGCACCGCGAGCGAAGTCCGGGAGTGGGTCATCAATCAGATCAGCGACAAGTTCGGGAACCATATCGCCTTTGCGTGGCAGGAAGACCTGGTCTCCGGGGAAGCACTCCCCGCCGAGATCCGCTGGACGGGGGACAGCGCTGGCGCAGGAGCGCGCTTCCGCCTGGTGTTCAGCTATGAGGCAAGGCCAGCGGGGGATCAGCGCCAATTCCATCGCTGGGGCGCCAGCTGGCAGGTCCTGCAGCGGCTCAGCACCATCAGATACGAGTTCGATGCCGGTTCAGGCTTCGGGCTGGTCCACCGTTACACCCTCAATTACACCACCGGCAACAGCAGCCAGCGGAGCCAGGTCGCCAGCATCCAGCAGTGCGGTCCGCTGGAGTGCCTGCCGGCAACCTCGTTTGCCTGGCAGATCGGCGTACGGGGCTTCGCCGCCCCCGTGATCGGTCCCACGGATGCGCTCGCGGCGGACGCGCTCCTGGCGGATCACGACGGCGACGGGGATGCCGATCTGTACCTGCCGGTGAGCGTCAGCGGGACCCAACGCTGGCACGTGCGACTGACCAACGCGACCAGCGTCAACGTCTACTCGAGTGCACCGCTAAACACCGGTGTCGCCCGCTACGGCACCGGCCGGGTGCTGGAGTACGACGGGGACGGACGCCGGGACCTTCTGGCCCAGGGGCCGGGCTCACCAGCCACCTGGTTTGTGCACCGGTCCAATGGGGCCGGTGGTTTTCTCAGTGCCATCGATACGGGGCTGTCGACCACCACGGTCCCCTCGCCTCTCATCATCGATGTGGACGGCGACGGCCTCGATGACCTGGTCTACTCCCGGGAGTACGGGGTCCGCATCCGGCGGAACACGGGATCAGGATTCGCGTCGGAGATCACCACGAGCCTTGGCACCACCGTCAACGGGGGGACCACCTTTCTGCCGGTGCTGGACGGCGCCGGCGGTGCCCCCGATTTCGACGGCGACGGCCGGCAGGATCTGCTGATTCTGCGGGGCACCCTGAGTCTCGCCGGACCACCCTGGTACTACGAAGGATTCCTGTCCACGGGGAGCGATTTCCAGCCGCTCTTTACCACGCCACCCGCCCTGGATGCGGTCACCCTCGATATGAACGGCGATGGACTGACGGACGTCGCCTACCGGGATCGTGCGCTCGGGTGGCAGACGCGACGAAGCCTTGGCAATGCGCTGGCCAGCCCCGAGGCGACGGGCTTCTCGACCACCGTCGGCCAGATTGTCCGGGCCGCGGATCTTGATAGCGACGGCCGCGAAGATCTCATCCGCCGACTCGATGCGAACACGTGGCGCGTGCATCTGGCGGGGGGTTCGAGCCAGGGGCAGGCGTTCAGCAACACGGATGCCACCCGCTACTTCGACCTTGGGGGCGGGCCAGCGCCGGGAACTACGGCGCGCCTCGCCCCGGTAGACGTGACGGGTGACGGCCTCCCGGACCTCGTTTTTGCGGAGACCACCGGGCGGTGGCAGGTGCGCAAGCACAGCGGCCCCCGTCCTGACCTGCTGAGCGCAGCGACTGATGGGCTGGGCAACTTTTTTCAACCGGTGTATGAAACGCTCGCCACCTTCGCCGGCTATACGCGGAGCGGTGCAGCGCCCGCGGGCGAGTACCTCCTGCGGGGCGGTCCGCTGCCTGTGGTGACGCGTTACACGGGAAACGACGGCAGCGGTGGCACCTATACCAACAGCTACGCCTACTGGAACGGCCGCCTGAGCAGACTAGGCCGGGGATTCCTGGGCTTCGAGAAGATTCGTGCCACTGACTCCCGGTACGCGGCTCTCCACGGCGTGGCCGTGTTCAGCGAGGTGCGCTACCGCCAGGACTTTCCCTTCATCGGCATCCCAGAGCTCTTTACCACCGAACGCAGTGACGGCCGCAAATTGAGTGAGCGCAACCCCACTTGGGGTGCGGACGCGAAACCGGCTGCAACCGGCGATGCGGCGGGTGACTATCACTTTCCCCATCTCCAGTCCGAGACTCAGGCGGAATACGAGTCCGACCCGGATGGCGGCGGGCTGGGTCAACTGGTCAGCACCGTGAGCCGGACCCTGACCTATGACTTCAACCATGGCTTGCCGGTGCGTGAAGCGACCACCGTGTCGTCACCGGCATCCGCCACCACCTTCAACACGATCGTGACCTCGGTATTCGACGAGACGGCGCGGACCGCCCAGTACTGCCTCGGCCTGCCACTCCGGGTGGACACAACCCGGGACATTTCGTCCGCAAGCGCGTCGACCCGCACCGCCCTTTACAGCTGGTCCACGGCAACCTGCAGACAGCTGACGGAGACCTCGGGCGCGCCGGGACCTGTGGCGAAACAGCTGGTCACCACGCGTAACTGGAACAGCGCGGGCCAGCTGACCGAGCTCGCCCGGAGCCCCGCCGATCAGCCGGCCGCTGCCCGGCGCACCGCCTGGACCTACCCGAGCTTTAGTGACCGGCCCCAGACGGAGACGGCGTTGATCCCCGGACAGGCCAGTCCGGTCGTCACGTCCGAGTGGAACTACGCACTGGATGTGGAGCTGTCCCGGACCTCGCCGCGTGGTCTGGTGACGCGCTGGAGCTGGGACGAGTTTGCCCGGCTCCGGCAGGAGACCCGGACCGCGGGCCCCGCCACGACCTATGCCTACAACCGCTGCGGAGGCGCCTGCTTCAGCGCCCGGGGGGAGTACCAGCTGCGGGCCACGCGCAGCGACGGCTACGTCTCAAGCTCCATCCACGACGCCTACGGTCGCACCGTGGGCCAGGAATCCAGCCTCGCCGGTGGCCAGACCAGTCGTCAGTTGCAGGAGTTCGATGCGCTGGGGCGGCTCGCCCGCCAGACTGTGCCATACGTTACCGGTGAAGCCCAGTTCTGGGTTGAGAACCGCTATGACGTGCGCGGCCAGCGACGGTCGGAAGACCGGCCCGCCGACGAGTCCGGGGGCAGCGCCAGTACGCGCTGGAACTCGAACCGGCTCACCCGCACCCTGCGGGACGCGGAGAATCGCGTCACTACTCACACTCTGGATGCGGAGGGACGGCTGATCGCTGTGGCCCCGACGACCGGCGGCGCCGCGACTTACAGCTACACGGCCTTTGGTGACCTCGCCACCATCACCGACGCCAATGGCACCCGAACAGTGCTGAGCTACGACGAGCGGAGCCTGCCAACCGCAGCAGATTCTCCCGACAGCGGGCGCCGGACGTCGGACTACAACGCCTTTGGCGAGCTGGTTTCCCAGTCAGATGCGGCAGCACCAGCCAACGTCATCAGTTTCACCTACGACCAGCTCGGCCGTCTCATCCAGCGCAGTGACGCAGGGCAGGGCCTCACCAGCTGGCAGTTCAACGGAACCAGTGGCCCGCTGCTGGGTTTGCCGAGCCGGGTGACGGCCTCCGTCGGGACCAATCCCGCCGGCTTCGCCGAGCAGTACACCTACGACAGCCTTGGGCGCCGCACCGCTGTGACCACGACGCTGGAGGGGACTTCTTACGTCACCAACTACGGGTGGGATGCACTGGGCCGCGTGACGTCGATGGTCTATCCGGCCACTGTCAGCGGTGCCCGGCTGTATCTGGGCTTGCGCTACGACGCTGGTCACGTGGACGTGGTGGAACAGGACGTGTCCGCCGGCGGGGGGCTGTGGCTGCCTCTCTACGACCTGCAAAAGCAGGATGCCCTGGGCCGGGAACGGCTGGTCCGGCTCGGCAGCAGCACCGCCATCGACGAGCAGCGGGACTTTGACCGGGCGAGTACCCGCCTGAAGGCGATCCGCACCGGCGCTGCGCTGAGTGCGCAGCGGCAGAACTACAGTTACCTCTGGGACAAGGTGGGCAACCTCAGGCAGCGCCGGGATCTGGGCCAGGGGGTGACGGAGGACTTCACCTATGACGAGCAGAACCGGCTGTTGAGTGCCCGACTCAACGACGGACTGACGCTGGCTCTGGGCTACGACGCGGGTGGCCGCATCCTGTCGAAGTCCGACGTGGGCACCTACGCCTACGCCAGCTCCCACCCGGGAGCAGTCACCGGAGTGTCGGGTGGCCCCGCCGGAACTCGCAGCTACGCCTACGACGCGAACGGCAACATGGCCGCACGGCACGGCAAGGCGATCAGCTGGCACCCGTTTCCCCTGCCCCGGCGCATCGACTACGGGACCGGGGATTTCGCCGAGTTCACCTATGGCCCTGACCGCCAGCGCATCCGGCAGGTGGCTCGGACGGGATCGAACACCCTGACCACTTGGTACATCGGCCCGCACTTCGAGGTCGAGGTCAACGGGACCCAGCGCCGGTTCCGCTCGACCGTGTTCGCCAATGGAGAGGCCATTTACTCCCAGGTGGAGCAAAACACGCCCGCTCTATTAGACGGCTACTTCCTGCATAGGGATCATCAGGGCAGCGTCGACACGCTGACCCGGGTCGTGGGTGCCGGTGGTGAAACACTGACTCAGCGCTTCGATGTGTTTGGCAAGCGCAGGAATCCCAACGGGAGTGCCGACCTGGCGGACCTCCGGGCAACCGACCGTCAGTTCCTGGAACGGGGCTACACGGGCCATGAACACCTGGACAACGTGCGCCTCATCCACATGAACGGCCGACTGCAGGACCCCGTTCTGGGCACGATGCTGGCGCCGGATCCGATGCTGGGCAACCTGATCAACCCCCAGTCCCTGAACCGCTACGCCTACGTCGCCAACAACCCCGGCTCCCTGATCGACCCGAGCGGGTTCTTCCTGGGCCGCATCGGCAAATTCTTCAAGCGCCTCGTTAGTGGCATTGGCAGCCTCTTCCGGCGGGTCGTCGACAAATACGGCCGCGAAATCCTCGCCGCGGTCGCGGCGTACTACACCGGCGGCGCGGCCAGCGCGTGGTACATGGGATCCACCGCCGGCGCGACGGTGGCCGGGGCAGGCACCGTGGGCGCGATCGCCGGTGGGGCAACAGCGGGCGCGATAGTCGGCGGGGATCTGCGCGGCGCCGCCCTGGGTGCCGTCGGGGGCGTCGGATTTGGGGCTGTCGGGGCGGCCTATGGCAATAGTTGGAGCCTGGGACGTGTCGGCGCGTCGGGACTGGTCGGGGGTGCGACAGCCCAGCTCGGCGGCGGCGAGTTTCGCAAGGGCTTTACCTTCTCGGCAGGTGCTGCCAGCTTCGCCTACGCCTATGATCGGATCGTCAGCTACAACCCGACCTGGGCCCCGGGCGGCGCAGCTCAGGGCAAACAGCGCTTCGACATGCCCATGGAGGGCGCCAACAACTTTGCGGAGAGTCGTGCGGTGATTGACGGGGCAACATTCTCGGGCGAAGGCGGACGACTGAGCCGGTTCATGAATCGTGTCCCCGGCATGAATGCGATTGCGGGCCTGCACGATATGTTCCAGGTGCGCCTCGATCTCTTCGGCGGCGACCGCTTCGGTAGTGTGCTGCGTTCCTCGCTCAGCTTTCCGGGAATGCCGGTTGCCGCGGGTCTGACCTACCCGGCCCTGTTCGACGGGGTGCCTTCCGTAGCCGTGGCTCTGGACGACTGAGACAACGACCCATGCCCGGCAGACGCCTTCTGCTGCTAACCATCGGCTTGGGAGCCTGCAGCCCTTCCCAGATCCCCACGCTGAAAGAGTATGGAGATGCCGTCATTGGCCAGAACGTTGCGGTAATCCGGGACCTGGTTCGTCGCCCCACCAGCCGCGCGTCCCAGGCCGGCTGGCAGGAGAAAACCTACCTGCTCCCCAACGGCAACTGGGTCTACGTGGAACCGGACCGGCCCCATTGCGAGATTCACTACGAGGTGAACAGCGCGGACCTCATTGTGGGCTACACCCCGGTGGGCACGGGCTGCAGGTACCAGTAACCCTGCTACCGCCGGGGCCAGCTACACTGGCCCCATGGACTCCGGGACCCTCGTCATTCTTGCCTGCAGCCTGCTGGGCCTGGTCGTCGGCGTCGGCCTGGGCTGGCTCGTCGCCAGCCGGCCCCGGGCCGTGTTCGAAGAGCGGGCCCGCCTCCTCGCCGGCCAGCTGCAGCAGGTTCAGGTGGCCCAGGCAGAGAACGAAGGCCAGGCCGGGGCGCGGGTGCGGGGCCTGACAGCGACCCTCGAAGAACGCGCTGCCCGCATCAGCGAGCTGGAAACCGAACTGGCTGCGTCTGCCCGGAGCAAGGCCGAGAACGATCTGCGCCTGAATGCGGTGCTGGCCGACACGGAGAAGCGCTTCACGGACACCTTCAAGTCCCTTGCCAGCCAGATCCTCGAGGAAAAGACCGCCAAGTTCACCGCCACCAACGAGACGAAGCTGAACGAGCTGCTCAATCCTTTCCGGGAGCGTCTCAAGGACTTCCAGAAGAAAATCGAAGACACCCACATCACCGACACGAGTGAGCGCCGGTCCCTGAAGGACGAACTGAAGCGGCTCATGGCCCTGAACCAGCAGGTGAGTCAGGACACCAGGAACCTGACCACTGCGCTCAAGGGCGAAGCCAAGACCCAGGGCACCTGGGGCGAGATCATCCTGGAGCGCGTGCTGGAGATGTCGGGGCTGACCCGCGGCCGCGAGTATGAGGTTCAGGACAGCCGCGTGGCTGAGGACGGCAACCGTCAGCAGCCGGACGTACTGATCCGCCTGCCGCCCAATCGGAACCTGATCGTGGACTCCAAGGTGTCTCTCGTGGCCTACGAGCGCTACGCCAGTGCGGAGACCGACGAAGCCAGGGAGACGGCGCTTCAGCAGCACCTGGCGTCCCTGCGCAGTCACATCAGGTCCTTGAGCGAGAAGAACTACCCGGCCCTGTACGGACTGGAGTCCCTGGATTTCGTGCTGATGTTCGTGCCGGTGGAGCCGGCGTTCCTGGCGGCCGTCCAGACGGACCCCAGCCTCTACGAGTCGGCGTGGGCGAAGAACGTGGTACTCGTCAGTCCCACCACCCTGATGGCCACTGCCCGGGTCGTCGAGAGCGTGTGGCGGCTCGAGCGCCAGAACCGGAACGTCATGAAGATCGCCGAGCAGGCGGGCCGCATGCACGACGCCTTTGTCCTGTTCATCGTGGAACTGGAGAAAGTGGCCAGGAATGTCCAGCTCGCCAGTGGCAGCCTCGACGAGGCGGTCAAGAGGCTCCATACCGGGAAGGGCAACCTCGTGCGCAGGGCCGACGACATCCGCAAGCTCGGCGCGAAGGCCGCGAAGGAACTTCCGGCCAAGCTGCTGGATATTACCGACGATGCGCCCGCTGAGACCGCTGACGACGTGGAGCCCGAAGCCGGCGCCGGGGACGAACCAGAGCCAGATCAGACGTTGCGGCACTAGGGAATGACGGCTGCCGGCCTCGAAGTGCTCGACCTCGCGCGACGTTACGGCAACCGCCAGATTCTCAGTGCGCTGTCGTTCGCCGTCCGCAAAGGCGAGTTCATCGCGATCATGGGCGAGTCTGGCTCTGGAAAATCCACGCTGCTCAACCTGATCGCGGGCCTGGATACGCCGGACAGTGGTACGGTCCGGATCGGCGGCGTGGACCTCATGGCGCTGGACGACGATGGCCGCACGCGCCTGCGCAGGGCCCAGGTGGGTTTCGTCTTCCAGTCTTTTCACATCCTCCCGCACCTGACAGTGGCCCAGAATGTGGAGCTGCCCCTGGTACTCCTCGGCGTCACGGTGACGGAGCGGCAGAACCGTACGGCAGAAATGCTCCACGCCGTCGGTCTCGCCGAGCGCCACGGAAGTCCGCCCCGGGAATTGTCCGGTGGCGAGCTGCAGCGGGTGGCAGTGGCGAGAGCGCTCGTCCACCGGCCCGCACTGGTACTGGCGGATGAACCCACGGGCAACCTGGACCCGGACACCGCCGCTACCGTCCTTGCTCTACTGGGTGACCAGGTGCGCGCTGCGGGCGCCGCCGGCGTGCTGGTGACCCACTCGGCCATTGCCGCAGCACGGGCCGACCGGGTGCTGACGCTTGATCACGGCCGGCTGCGGCCTGGGCCGCGGGCAGGCTAGCCATGCTCTGGCTCTGGTGGCATTTCAGTGCCGGCCATGCCCGGAGCCACCGCCTCCGCACCGGTGTGCAGGTGCTGGCCATTGCGGTGGGCGTTGCGCTGGGCTACGCGGTTAGCCTCATCAACACCGCAGCCCTGGCAGAATTCAGTGCCGCCCTCCGCGAGGTGAATGGGGAGGCCGACGCGGCCATCGAAGGTCCTCGGAGCGGTTTCGACGAGCAGCTGTTTGCCCGGGTGGCGGCTCATCCCGGCGTGCAACTGGCGAGTCCTGTGCTGGCGACTGACGTGCTCGTCATGGGCAGTGACGCCCGGCTACCGATCCTCGGTGTAGACGCGCTGCGCGCCGGCTGGGTCTCGCCCAAGCTGCTGCCCGACTACTCGTTCGGACAGGCGCGCGCGGACGACGCAGAACCCACGTCCCGCTTCGCGCTGTTTGCCGACGGCATTTTCCTCTCCCCCGCCGCGCTGGAGCGCTTCGGGCTGCAGCCTGGCGGCGAACTGCGCCTGCAGTCCGGCGACCAGCAGCTGACACTGATCGTCCGCGGCAGCCTGCCAGCCACCGCGCGCGGCCGGCTGCTCGGCGTGATGGATCTCGGCTTTGCCCAATGGCGCCTCGGGAGGCTTGGCCTGCTGACGCGCATCGATCTGCGGCTGCAGCCCGGCGTGACCGTGGAGTCGTTGCGGTCAACCTTGGCGCTGCCTCCCGGCATCACGGTCGCCGGGCCGGACGCTGCTGAGTCCCGCCTTGCCACCCTCTCCCGGGCCTACCGGGTCAACCTCAACGTGCTGGCACTGGTGGCGCTGTTCACCGGCAGCTTCCTGGTGTTTTCGCTGCAGGTTCAGGCGACGCTGGCCCGCCGGCCACAGCTGTCCTACCTGCGGGCTGCAGGCGTGACCGCCGGGGAGCTGCAGTGGCTGCTGGTGGTTGAAGCGGCGACCATCGGTGTGTTTGGCAGCGCGCTCGGGCTGGTGCTCGGGATCGGCATTGCGCAGGCCG